>UMFE01073800.1_pt1 | contig 121070 bp, 132 predicted proteins | sample 1964911 | NCBI WGS metagenome assembly UMFE01 (sample SAMEA4836036, study PRJEB28245) | human gut metagenome | biome: gut microbiome; material: fecal sample | place: Denmark | collected 2008
TTTTCTTGTGCGACGTCAATCGTCGCACATAATATGAAAAAGAGCTAAATGATAGCTCTTTTTTTCATCTTTCAAATATAGATTTAACAACACCTTTATCAATAAATGTTGCAAATATGTTTTTTAAAACAATCAAAATTATTGGCCCTACAAACATTCCAATAATTCCAATAAATTTAAACCCTGTATACATTGCAATTAAAGTAAATATTGGATGTATTCCTATTTTTCCACTTACGATCTTAGGTTCTATAAATTGTCGTACTACTGACATTATAATCCATAAAACTAAAATCCATAATGCTAGATTCAAATCTCCTGAACATGCAGTTATTATTGCCCATGGAATCATGAAAGTACCCGCACCAAAAATCGGTAGTAAATCAACAAAACCAATAATTAGAGCCATTAATAATGGGTATTCTACATTCAACCCTAAAAAATGATAAATATATAATCCAATTAAACAAATTATAAAAGAAATAAAAATAAGAGTAACTTCTGCTTTTAGGTATTCACCAAGTGACTTTGCTAATTCTTTTATATGAATACCTATTTTTCTTACCCATTTTTGTGGCAAATGATGTTCTAATTGGTCAATCATATAAACTTTATCAACACATATAAAATATAATGATAAAATTGTTACAACTGTATATACTCCTATTGTAGGAACTGATGTTAATATATTAATACTTTTTGTTAATGCCGTTTTAGTCCAATTAGTTACATTACCTAAAAAGTCAAACGCTGATTCTTGAATTATTTTCATTATATTATCAGAAATTTTTAGACTATCAAAATTCATCTTTGAAATAATGTTTTGTATTAGTACATATCCTTTTTCAAAATATTCATTTAAATTTGCAAGCAAATTATATGCTTCAGATACTAATGTTACGCTTAACCATACTAAAACTCCAATAATGATTACTATTGCAATTATAAATATAATTATAGAACTTGTTTTTCTTCTAATTTTCATACTTCTCATCATAAATCTTATACAAGGTTCTAGTAAAAGAGAAATTATAAAAGCTATTAAAAATGGCATATAAAAAACTGCTAATTTAAATCCTAAATAGCATCCTAAAACTGCAACCGCAAGTATTATTATATTTTTAAACACCTTTCCCCAATAATTCATATCTATAATCATATATGTAATTGTTCCCCTTCTTTATAATTATCTATTGTGCATTTTTCTTATTGCAACTACAAATATTGTTTAGAGTATCTCCAACTCTCGTATCATCAATATTATTATTAGCTGCTAAATCTCCTAGTGTTAGCATTCCTATAAGTTTATTATCCTCTATTATAGGTATTCTTTTAACTTGATTTTTAGACATTAAATTTTCTGCTTCTTTTACATCTGCATTTGCATCACAACAACAAACTTCACAAGTCATTATTTCACTGACAGGTGTTGTATTTGGATCTTTGTTACAAGCTATACATCTTAGAATAATGTCTCTGTCTGTTACAAGTCCAACTACATTTTGTGAATTATTACATACTGGAACACATCCAATATGTTTGTTATACATCATTGTTACACAATCATGAACTGTACTAGATGGTGTAGCATATTCTACTTCATTACACATACAATCTTTAACTTTCATAATATAATCTCCATTCAAACTTTATTTGATAATTTAAAATTATCAATATTATTTTTGACAAAAATAAAAAAAGATATGCACTTTTTTGCATATCTTTTATTTTGTCAAATTTGTAAATTTTTTCAAAATTATAAATATTCAGAATAATCTATATCCATTCTGTTTATTCCTGGTCCATATGGAGGTCTACCACCTGGAAATGGTGGTCTGACTGGTCCTACTGGTGGTGGAAAAGGTGGACGTGGAGGTATTGGCCTTGGTGGTGCAATTACTCCCCCGCCAAGTAATCTTTGCAAAATTAAAATTTTAATCAAATCTCTTAATAATGGATTATTTGTTTGCCTTGTTTCTCTACTTTCATTCTTTATTGGTGTTCTTTTAGGTGTAAGTTCTCTTTTTGCTTCTTGTCTTGCACTTACTTGACTGTTCTCTCTATTTTGAGTCTCTATTTTTATATTTACAACTGTCTCATTTCTTTCAATAAGTTTATATATATCATCTGTCATTTTATCTACTGTTGATTTTGAAATAGTTTCATTGTTTTCTTCACACGCTTTGCACACTAATGGATATATTACATTATAGCTTTCTGGATACAAGGCTTTAATTTCAGCTTCTGTTAAATTATTTTGTACTCGATTTGATGAATATGTATTTTCATTGCTATAATTATATGTCTCATATATATTAGGATCATTTATTGGATAGCCTAATACTTGTCGCATATAATCTTCATAATTTTGGTAATACATACAATACCTCCCATTCTAAATTTAATGTATTATATGTATTATGTTTTAAATCTGTTACAATTTTATTCTTTTATTCTAGTATTTACTCCATCAATAACCTTGTATTCTCTTTTAGCATTTTTGCAGACTTTTTTCTGTATTTCATCTTCTAAATTTATACCTAGTATTTCTGACAATCCCAATAAATATATAGCCACATCAGCTAATTCTTCTCCTAAATCATCTTTCTTTTTTCTCCAAGCTTCATAAGCTTCAGCAACTTCTCCATAGGTAAAGCAAAATTCTTTATTAATATCTGTTACATTAAATCCCTTATTTACCTTATTTTGATATATTTCTTTTTGTAATTTTAATAAATCAATCATCTTCTTTTTGACTCCATATATTATTTAATAATTTGATCTCTTTTCATTTTATTTATTATTTTTGCATAAACTCTATCTCTTACCCATGGTTCTGATGTTGTTTCTAGAACATCAGTAATTGGAACCCATTTTACTCCACTATTTTCATCTTCTTTTATGTGTATAGCTTCATTCTCATCAGCTTCTAATAAATATGTTACATTAAGATGAACATGTGAAGCCACGTACTTTCCTCTTTTTTCATGACCGTTTACATTGATTATTTCTAATGAATAAATATCTTTAGAAATAGGTGTAACATTCTTTATTCCTGTTTCTTCTTTTGCTTCTTTCATAGCTACATATAGAAGGTCACTATCTCCATCACTATGTCCTCCTGTCCATGCCCACGAATTATATATTTTATGATATATCATCAAGATTTTTGTTCTTTCTTTGTTAAGAATAAATGATGAGCTTGTAAAATGTCCATATTCATTTTGTCTAGTTAACACATCATCAAAATCATCAATATATTTTAGCATCACCTTTTTTTCAACTTCTTCTTGTTCATTATATGGAGTAAACTTTTCTATATTTTCTTTTAAACTATCTACATTTATTTTTATTTTAATTCCTAAAACACCATATTGTTTTTCTTTATCTGGTGAATAAATTTCATACATGCCATTAGCTTTTTCAGTTGCCTTACTTTCATCATTATATAGTTTTAGAAACAACTTCTTAAATGTATCTTCTCTATATAACTCAATAACATCAACTAATAATTTTTCCTGTAAATCTGGCAATTTTGAAAATTCTATTTTATCTCCAATTTTTACTTGTTGTCTTTTCTCATCATATAATCTAAATTCTACTGTTTTTGTTCCATTTTTTATTCTTTCAAAAGGATTTTCATTTAATTTCATTTTGTGTATCATATTTTTTCTCCTCTATTTAATATTAAAGTCTATTGTTCATTATTTTCTCCCGCATTTAATTTCCATTGTCTTTTTATATTTTTTTCTTCTTTCTTTATAATTGCATCATATAAGTTTATATTTAATCTGTTACATATAGAAACTAACACTATAAATACATCTGCAACTTCCTCTTCAATATCTGTATAATTTTCTATTCTTTCATAGTCTACAGATGCTTCTGGTATTGTCTTTCTTATAGCCTTTGCTAGTTCTCCTGTTTCTTCAAGTAATAAAAGCATTTTATCTTGCACTTTTTGTTCTGAAAATCCTCTGATTTTGATTACTTCTTTTATATAGTTTTGAATTTCATTCAATGTATTTTTTTCATTTAACAATTCATACAATTCGCTTTGTTTTTTCATTTTATAATACCTCTTACAAATTATTTACTAACTCTTTAAATAAGTTTCCTCTTTCTTCAAAGTTTTTAAATAAATCAAAACTTGCACTTGCAGGTGAGAATAGTACAATTTCGTCTGGTGTTGCTATTTCTTTTGCTTTGTTAACTACTTCATTTAATGAACTACAATGATATATTGGCATATCTTTTCCTTGTGCTTCTAGCTCATCTCTAACAACTTTTTCTATCTTTTCAGCAGTTGCTCCCATTAAAATTAATTTGCTTACATTTTCTACAATTGGTTTTGCAATTGGTGTATAATCTAAATGTTTATCATATCCTCCTGCTATTAGAACGATTTTTTCGTCAAAAGAGTTTAATCCTGCTATAGTTCTTGTTGGTGATGTTCCAATAGAATCATTGTACCATTTAACTCCATCTATTTCTCTTACAAACTCTAATCTATGTGCAACTCCTTTAAAGTTCTGAATAGCTTTAGCCTGTACTTTTGGCTCCACTAAGCTTGCTGTTGCGGCTATTGCAGCACAAACATTTTCGTAATTGTGAATTCCTCTTAAATGAATATCTTTTACATTTAAAATATGTCTTCTAACCTTATCTTTACATTCCTTAATTTTCTCATCGTCATAGATTATTCCGTCATCTAATTTAGTTTTTCTACTAAAATATATAACTTTTCCATTTGCCTCATTTTTAAATTCTTTTGTTATTTCATTATCATAGTTAATAACTAAAATATCATTCTTGTTTTGGCTTTTAAATATGTTTTTCTTAGCTTCTATGTATTCTTCATAAGATTTGTGAATGTCTAAATGGTTTGGCGAAATATTAGTAATAACCGCAATATGTGGGCTAATTTGCATATCCATTAATTGAAAACTACTTAATTCTAATACAACTACATCTTCTGGTGTCATTTCTCTAACTTTTGTAAATAATGGAAAACCTATATTTCCACCTAAGTAACATTTTTTCCCGCTCTGTTTTATAATTTCATAAATTAAACTTGTAGTAGTAGTTTTTCCATCACTTCCTGTAATTCCAATTATAGTAGCTGGGCAAGTTTGCATTAACATCTCTATTTCAGATGTTAAGACAGCTCCTTTTCTTACCTCATCTATAATTTCTGGTGTATCAGGTCTACAACTTGGAGAACGGAATATTATTGAAAATCCTTTTAGATTTTCTAAATTATTTTCTCCTAGGTATAAATCAAAATTATAATTATGTATTTTTTGAACAGCCTCTTTGTCTAGTTTTTCAACTGGTCTTTTATCAAAAAATGCAACACTTGCACCTAAGTTGTAAAAATAATCTATTAAAGGAATATTGCTAACTCCTAAACCAATAATAGCAACTTTTTTTTCTCTTATATAGTTTTCAAATTCATCTAATTTTTTATTCACAAAATTCATTATCTATATTCTCCTTTTTAATAAAACTTAAAACCTTTTTAGCTGAGGCCTGAACATTTTCACACTCACTAACATCAACTACAATAGTTTTGTCATATATTTTGTAATAACCTGCTTTTTCTTGTAATTCATCTCTCCTTTGAATATTTTGTCTTAGTTCTTCTAAATCAATTTTGTTGTTATATTGTATGCTTTTTCTTCTTATACGTTCATCTAGTGAAGCTGTAATCATAAAGTGATAATCTAAATTTGGATAAATTTCCATTAAAGCTCTTCCAGAAACTATAACATTATATTTTTCTTTAAATTGATCTATTAATTTTCTTCCAAATTCATATAATTTATCATTATTGGCAATTGTACCTATTTCTGAAACTGCTAATGATGATTGAGATGATTGTAATTTTTCTTCATCAATTTTTTGTCCGTCAATATAAATTGCAGTTTGTCTGTTTTCAATTGCAATTGAAATTTTTAACTTTTCCATAATTGACTTAATATCAACATGAGACATATTTTGTTTCAAATTGCTTAAATCTATACCTGATTTAAGTAAGCTATATACAATTGCTCTATATAAATTTCCACCTTCCAAAATTATACTATTAGGAATGTGATTTAATAATTCTCTACATATTGCGCTTTTTCCTGCACCAACATATCCTTCAATTCCAATTACTATATTACTCATTATAAAAATGCACCTCTCTTTTTCTTAAAAAATTATACTACAAAGCATGTAAATTAGCAATAATGTTTTCTCTTATGCAAAATAAACATTTTTTGAATAATTTTTTATTTTTTGTTTAATAATACTATTGTAAAAAAGAAATGGAGGTGCTTAAGTATGTCAGAAAAGCAAAATAAAAATAATAAAAACAATAACAAAAATAATAGTAACAATCAAAACAAAAATAATAATGAAAGATCAAATAATAACAATTGTAGATAATTGTTATTGATTTTTAATGTAAGAGATGTAAAGTTAAGTGGGTATTCATTTTATAAATTATTTTATATATTTAATTTTTACTTTGTTCCCTTTCTTTTTGTTTTTTAATTTTACTTTTGTATTAATTTTTTATATGAATGCCCATTTAGCCTTACATCTCTTACATAATAAAACATGCCAATGGGGACGGAGAATTTTGGCACACTTTGTAATCGATTTGTTTAAATTTTAATTTAATTAAAAGTGTGCCAAAATTCTCCGTCCCCATTGGCATGTTTTTATATTATTCTAAGTATTTTTTTAAAAATTTTCCTGTATAACTTTGATCATTTCTTGTAATTTGTTCTGGCGTTCCTACTGCAATTATTTGTCCACCTTTTTCTCCGCCTTCTGGTCCTAAGTCTATAATGTAATCAGCTGTTTTTATAAGGTCTAAATTGTGTTCGATTACAATTATACTATTTCCTGTATCAACTAACCTTTGTAAAATATCAATTAATTTATGAACATCTGCAATATGAAGTCCTGTTGTAGGCTCATCTAAAATATATAATGTTTTTCCTGTTGCCTTTTTAGATAATTCTGTTGCTAGTTTAACACGTTGTGCTTCTCCACCTGATAAAGTAGTTGAAGGTTGTCCTAACTTGATATATCCAAGTCCAACATCATATAAAGTTTGAATTTTTGATTTGATTTTAGGTATGTTTTCAAAAAACTTCAAAGCTTCTTCCACAGTCATATCAAGAACATCACTAATAGTTTTACCTTTATATTTAACTTCAAGTGTTTCTCTATTATACCTCTTTCCTTTACATACTTCACATGGTACATATATATCTGGTAAAAAATGCATTTCAATTTTTAAAACACCATCTCCCGAACATGCCTCACATCTACCACCTGCAACATTAAAACTAAATCTTCCTTTGTCATATCCTCTCATTTTAGCCTCTTGTGTTGCTGCAAAAATGTCTCTAATAACATCAAACACTCCTGTATATGTTGCTGGGTTTGAACGTGGAGTTCTTCCTATTGGTGATTGATCAATATTTATAATTTTATCAACATTTTCTAGTCCTTTTATTTCTTTGCATTTTCCTGGTTTTTCATTTGAACCATATATTTCTTTAGCTACAGTTTTATATAATATTTCATTAACAAGTGTACTCTTTCCTGAACCTGAAACACCTGTAACACAAATAAATTGTCCTAATGGAAATTTTACATTTATGTTTTTCAAGTTATGTTCTGTTGCTCCTTTGACTTCAATTGCCCTGCCATTAGATTTTCTTCTTTTTTTAGGTACTAAAATTTGTTTTTTACCACTTAAATATTGTCCTGTAATAGATTCTGGAACTAATTTAATTTCTTCAGCAGTACCTTGTGCAATTACTTTTCCACCATGCACCCCTGCACCTGGTCCAATATCTATAATTTGGTCTGCTGCATACATAGTATCTTCATCATGCTCAACAACTAAAACAGTATTTCCTAAATCTCTTAATTTTCTAAGTGTTGCTAATAGCTTTTCATTATCTCTTTGATGTAACCCAATACTTGGTTCGTCTAATATATATAACACTCCTGTTAGTCCTGAACCAATTTGAGTGGCTAAACGAATACGTTGTGCTTCACCACCTGATAAACTTCCTGCACTTCTAGATAATGTTAAATACTCTAACCCAACATCAAGTAAAAATTGTAAACGTTTATTTAATTCTTTTAGTATTTGATCTGCAATCATTTTGTCTTTGTTGTTTAATTGTAATGAATTTAAGAAATCTTTTATTTTATCAATAGACATATCTGTTAATTCATTTATATTCTTATCTCCAACTTTTACAGATAAGCTCTCTTTTTTTAGTCTTGCTCCATGACAAGTTTGACATGCACTTTCACTCATGTACATTTCATAAAAGTCTCTCATACCTTGAGATTTTGTTTCATTATACCTTCTATCTAATGTTGGCAAAACACCTTCAAATGGACTTGTAAATTTTCTTGTTCCGGCATAAGATGTATATTCAAAATCAATTGCTTCATCACCTGTACCATATAAGATTTTCTCTAAGAACCATCTTGGCAATTTTTTAATAGGTACATCTTTTATTTCTATTCCATAATGTTTAGCGATACTTTCAAAATACATTTTTGCCATTGTATCGCCTTTTTTCATTGTGCTGGCTCCAAAAGCTTTGATTCCATCATATAAAGTTTTGTTTTTGTCAGGTACAATCAAATCTTCGTCCATTTTCATCAGGTAACCAATACCTGTACAAGTTGGACAAGCCCCAAATGGATTATTAAAAGAAAACATTCTTGGTGTTAGTTCTTCTATGCTTATATTACAATCTGGACAAGCATAGTTTTGACTATATAAAATTTCCTTATCCCCTGGAATATCTATTACAACTAAGTTATTTGCATATTTTAAAGCAGTTTCGACCGATTCTGTTAGTCGTGTTCTGATTTCCTCTTTTACAACTAATCTATCAACTACTAGCTCTATATTATGTTTCTTCTTTCTATCAATTTCTATGTCGTCTGTTAATTCATAAACTTCACCATCAACACGTACACGAACAAAACCCTCTTTTTGAAAGTCTTGTAATAGTTTTGTATATTCACCTTTTTTTCCACGAACAACAGGTGCTAAAACTTGAATTCTAGTACCTTCTTCTAAACTCATAACACTATCTATAATTTGATCAATAGTTTGTTTTTCAATTTTCTTACCACAGTTTGGACAATATGGTACACCTATACGTGCATATAATAAACGAATATAATCATATATTTCTGTAACTGTTCCAACTGTTGAACGTGGATTTCTAGATGTAGTTTTTTGATCTATTGAAATTGCTGGTGATAAGCCTTCAATTGATTCAACATCTGGTTTTTCCATTAGCCCTAAAAATTGTCTAGCATAAGATGATAAACTTTCTACATATCTTCTTTGACCTTCTGCATACAAAGTATCAAATGCTAATGAAGATTTACCAGAGCCTGAAAGCCCTGTAATTACCACTAATTTATTTCTTGGAATTTCTATATTTATATCTTTTAAATTATGTTCTTTTGCACCCTTAATAATAATGCTATTTTGCATTTAAAAGCCCCCTATATGTACTGTACTATGCATAAATTATTATTCATCAATAACGCATTAATTATAAAACATAAGTTCGAATGTGTCAAGTGTTACATAATATTAAAGTAAATCAAAATTTGTATATTTTTCTACATTATATTATAAAGTTCGACTATATTATTACAAAAAGGCAATATGTGTTACATAATTATTTCAATGAGTTTACAGAAAACATTTTCCACAGTGTTGTGGAAAATGTTGAAAACTTTGTGAATAACTGTAAATAGTTGTGTTTTTTTGTGGATAACTTTTACTTTTTATGCGTTATTATTTTATGGTAACAATTTATTTGTCGTATATTGTCAAATTGTTTTTTGTGTGTTTCCAGTATATTCCATTTGTATTTAATTCTTTCAACTTCGAAATAAAAAGCAACATATTTCTATGTTTTTAGAAATACATTGCTTTTACTTTACGTACAAATCAATATTATTAAAAGAATTTCACATATTAAAATTACAGGAAAACCAATTTCAAATTTAGCCTTCTGAGTTTTATGTCGAAATGTATACATTCCTGCAATACCTCCTATACCACCGCCCATTAAAACTAACACTAGCAAAGTATTTTCTGGTATTCTCCACTTGCCTCTTTTAGCTTTCCATTTATCAAGCCACATCGCAAAAAATGTAATCAAATTTATTGCAATCAAATAAATAACTATATACTTAACATCAATTAGCTCTTCTAATTTCACGGCTCTCTCCTCTCAGTTATCACACCTAATTAACTAAACATTTTGAATTTTAAAAAGAATTAGTATATTACAAGGAAAGAAGTATTCAAAAAGCAAGGGCGCAACCTTTTGGTTGTAACCGCGTTTTGAATACTTTTTGACGCAGTAAGATGCCAATTATTTTTAAAATTCACCCGAAAAGGCTTAATTGGTTACTCTGACTCATACCCTTCAAGCATCCAACTTTTTGTAACATTTCAATAACAGATGTACCAATTTTTGAACGAATCTTCATATCATCTATAGACATAAATTTTCCATCTTTCTTCGCAGTATCTATTCCTTCTGCGGCTACAGTTCCTAGTCCAGGAATGCTGTTTAATGGAGGTCTTATCTCTGTATCTGATTCCATTATAAATTTTGTTGCATGGCTCTTATACAAATCAATTGGCAAGAATGTAATTCCTCTTTCATACATTTCTAATACTAACTCTAAAATTGCATACATATTCTTATCTTTAGTTGAAGCACTATTTCCTTGTAAGTCAATTTCTTTCATTTTATTTTTTACTTTTTCTACACCATAACACATAATATCACTATCAAACTCGTCTGCACGAATTGTATAAAATGCTGTGTAATATGCTGCTGGTTTATGTACTTTAAACCATGCAATACGGAAGGCATTTGTAACATAAGCTGCAGCATGTGCTTTAGGAAACATGTATTTAATTTTTTGACAAGAGCCAATATACCATTCAGGTATGTTGTATTCTCTCATCATTGCCTCATGTTCTTTCCATTTTTCTGGATCTTTTGAAGCTTTTCCTTTACGAACAAACTCCATTATTTTGAATGCTGGTTTTGGTGGTAATCCTTTTTTTATTAAATAAAGCATAATATCGTCTCTACAGCCTATTGCCTCACTTAATGTAACAATTCCTTGATTAACAAGTTCTTGTCCATTATTTAACCATACATCAGTACCATGTGAAAGTCCTGATATACTTATCAATTCATTAAATGTTGTTGGTTTTGTATCAACTAGCATTCCTCTTACGAACTTAGTTCCAAACTCTGGTATGCCAAATGTTCCTACTTCTGAATGTATTTGTTCTGGTGTTACACCTAATATTTTTGTTGAACTAAATATTGACATAGTGTCTTTGTCATCCAAAGGTACTTTAGTTGGGTCAATTCCAGTTAAATCAAATAACATACGAATCATTGTAGGGTCATCATGGCCTAGTATATCTAGTTTTAATAAGTTTTGGTCAATTGAGTGATAATCAAAGTGTGTTGTTATAATATCTGAATTAGGGTCATCTGCCGGATGTTGTACTGGTGTGAATTCATATATTTCTCTGCCTTTTGGTACAACTATAATTCCACCTGGATGTTGGCCAGTTGTCCTTTTAATTCCTGTGCACCCTTGTGAAAGTCTTACTACTTCTGCATTACTAATAGGTATACCTTTTTCTTCATAATATTTTTTTACATATCCATAAGCTGTTTTATCAGCTACTGTACCAACTGTACCAGCCTTAAATGTTGTTCCTTTTCCAAATATTACTTCTGTATATCTATGAGCCTTTGCTTGATATTCTCCTGAGAAGTTTAAGTCAATATCAGGCTCTTTATCTCCATCAAATCCTAAGAAAGTTTCAAATGGAATATCCATTCCATCTTTTGCTAATTTTTCTCCACAATTTGGACAAGTCTTATCAGGTAAGTCAAATCCATTTTTCACTCCATAATCTGTAAAATCTGAATATTTACATTTAGGACATCTATAATGTGGTGGAAGTGAATTTACTTCTGTAATACCTGTCATATTTGCAACAAAAGATGAACCAACAGAACCTCTTGAACCTACTATATATCCATCCTCATTAGATTTCCATACTAACTTTTGTGCAATAATGTACATAACTGAGAACCCATTTGTAATAATAGAATGTAATTCTTTATCTAGTCTTGCTTGTACTATTTCTGGTAATGGATCTCCATATAATTCATGTGCTTTACTATATGCTATATTTTTTATTGTTTCTTCACAACCATCAATGTGTGGCGGACACTTTTCAGGTGAAATTGGGCTTATTTTCTCACACATATCAGATATTTTGTTTGTATTAGTTACAACAACTTCATACGCTTTTTCTTCTCCTAAATAGTCGAATTCTTTTAGCATTTCTTCAGTTGTTCTTAAATATAATGGTGCTTGGTCATCTGCGTCATCATACCCTTGTCCAGCCATCAATATTCTACGGTAAATTTCATCTTGTGGGTCCATAAAATGAACATCACATGTTGCTACAACTGGTTTTTGTAGTTTTTCACCAAGAGCAACTATTTTACGGTTAATATCTTTTAAGTCTTCTACGCTTTTTACTGTTTCATTTCTAACCATAAACATATTATTTCCAAGAGGTTGAATCTCTAAATAATCATAATCTGCTGCTATTTCTTCTATTTCTTCATCTGTTTTACCGGCAATTATGGCTCTATATATTTCTCCTTGCTCACAAGCACTTCCAAGTATTAAACCTTCAGAATATTTTTTATACAATGATTTTAATATACGAGGTTTTTTATAAAAATAATGTAAGTGCGAAACAGATATTAATTTATATAAATTTCTAAGTCCAACATAGTCTTTTGCCAATATAATAGCATGATATGTTGGAAGTGATTTATAATCTGCTTTTCCGCTTAACTTTTCATCTATATCATCTAAAGTTTTAACACCTTTTTCTCTAAGCATATCAAACATTACATTTAATACTTTTACTGTTGTATCAACATCATCTAATGCTCTATGTGCTACATCTACTTTTATTCCTAAATTTTCTGCAATAATTCCCAACTTATACTTTTTATATTCTGGGAATAAATCTTTTGCTAATCTTAGTGTATCTAAATATGTATTTCCTAGTTTTAATCCTAATAATGTGCAGTTATATTTCAAAAATCCTATATCAAAGTCTGCATTGTGTGCTACAAGAACACTATCTCCAACAAATTCTATAACTTTTGGTAATATTTCTTCAATTTTAGGAGCATCTTTTACCATATCGTCAGTAATATTAGTAACTTCTACTACTCTTTGTGGTATTGGTTTTTCTGGGTTTACAAATGTACTAAGTTCATCAATAACTTCTCCATTTCTAACCTTCATTATACCAATTTCTGTGATTTTTTCTGTTCTAAATGAGAAACCTGTTGTTTCTAAGTCCAAAACGCAATATGTAGTATCATCTAAAGGTTGATTTTTTGAAAATGAAACACATGGTGTTTTATCTGGTGCCAAATATGCTTCAACTCCATATATAACTTTCAAATCAGGGTGGTCTTTTTCTAGGTATTTGTGTGCATCAGGAAATGCTTGTACAACTCCATGGTCTGTTATAGCAATTGACTTCATTCCCCATTTTACAGCTCGTTTCAATAAGTCTTTTGCAGCTGTCATACCATCCATTTGGCTCATTTGAGTATGCATGTGAAGTTCAACTCTTTTAACTTTTGCTTCATCTTTTCTAACTTCTCTTTTAATTCCAGTTGATTCAATAATTACATTTGCAATTACGCCTAATTCTTTCGCAAATGGATCAAATTGTGCTGTTCCATTTACTTTAACTCCACTGGCTGATTTTAACCTTTTTATAACCGCATCATGCTTATCTGCTTCAACAAAAGCTTTACAAGTAATTGTACTTGAACCATCATATAAATCAAATGTTACTAAGAATTTACCTGATTTCAATTCTCTCGAATCTGTATTTAAAATTTCTCCATCTAATAAAACTTTTCCACTATCAACCGACAAATCTATTACTTTAGATAATTCCTCTTTGATTTTCAAACTTCTACCATAAATCAAAGGTGAATTTTCTTCTTGTTCTGGTTCAAAAGGAATATCTGCATCAGTAGGCATTGGTGCATCTGGTATTGGTGCAGATTCACCTTGTATCTTCTTTTCTTTTTCTTGTCTTTTTTCTTCAGCTTGTTCCATCGCTTCTTTTTGTGCTAACATAATTGCTTGTTTTTCTAATTCTCTAGCATGTTCTTGATATTGTTCTATCATTTCTTGTGTGATTTCTTCTTGGTAAGAAACTACATAATTTTTATGATATAAATCCGCTAATTTAGAAGATAATATTTTTTCAAATCCTCTTGCTTCTAATACCATCTTTCCTTTCATTGCCAACTTTACATTTATTCTATTATCTTCTATGCTAATTGCACTATTTTTTAATAATGCTTTTGTTAGTGGATGTTTGTACGCCATATACTCAACAATGTCAGTCCATTCAGTCTGAATTTTATTGTTTACATTTTCATCTGTTCCATCAGATTCTATTTTTATATCAATATCTTTAAAATTAAACCTTTTAGCTAAATACTTTTCAAAGTCAGCTAAGTCTTTCATTAAAATAGAAGAAGCAACCTTTAATTTTATTTCTAAAATATTAGTTTTCTTGTATATATTTACACATACAACTTTAGCCTCGCTCAAAGCGAAGCTATTTGAATTGTAATCTCTAAATACCTGTTTTACTGTTTTTAGTTCTTCCATTTTTTCCTCTTATAAACTAATCTTTTTGTAAAATATAATTTTCCCATACTATGTCTTGTATTCTTTTAGTACTTGGCAAAGTCTCAAAATAATCAATATCATCTTCTCTAAGATATTTCCTAGTTGTTCTTTTTCAACATGTAATTTTATAAATTTCTGCAAAATCTCCATTTAAGGTTTGTTTAAAATATTCATTTGCATTTCTATTATAATAGTCCAATGTATCGTATTTTCTTTCCATATTTGATACCCATTATCAGAATATTCTTAGTACATCATTATAGGTAACTAAAATAGAAAGTCCAATTAATATTACAAATCCAGCCATTTGAATATATATTTCCACCTTTTCATTTATTGGTTTTCTTCTAATCGCTTCTATAAGTAAAATAACAATTTTTCCTCCATCAAGTGGTGGAAATGGTAACAGATTTGTAAATCCAAGTGATATAGACACAACTGCTAATATATAAGCAAAATCTGCAAATCCATTTGTTTCTGCAACTATTTCACCTATTCCGACTGGTCCAACCATTTGATTAATTGATACATTTCCTGTAAACAATAATTTTAAATTATCAATAATAGATGAGCCAAAGTTTAAGGTTTCAAAATATGCATAATAAATGTTATTAGCAAAATTATTTTCTGCCTTTTTTAAATATACTCCCATATAATAATTTGTCTGTACCTCTGGAGTAATTAGTGCATCTATTATTTCATTATTTCTTTCCACTGTAAACTTAATTTCTTTTCCTTCTGTCTTATTTATTTCTTCTAATAATTTTGTTACATCATTAAGTACATCAATATCATTTACCTTTAATATTACGTCTCCAGAAACTAATCCTTGCTGTTCAGCCGGACTTTTCGAATAAATTGCCGCTATTTTAGTGTTATTTTTTCCATTTGTCTGAATAGCAATTCCAGTATAATTATATTTTTCAACCATAGGATCAATTATATTTGTTTCTTCTTTTCCGTTTCTTCTTATAATTAAATTTAAAGGTTCTCCATTGCTCTTATCCAATGCTTTATCTAAGTCTTTTTTATAATGAACTTTACGACCGTTCACTTTAATAATTTCATCACCCGATTGTAAGCCGGCAATTTCTGCGCATGTACCAGATATAGGCCCATCTATTATAGTAGAAACATTATTTCCGGTAAAACATAATAGTATAAAATAAACTATTAACGCAAATAAGATGTTTACAAGTCCACCTGCTGCAACAATTGCAATTCTCTTTGGTATACTTGCTTTACTAAAAGAACCTTCTTTTTCAGAACGTTCTTCTTCTCCTTCCATATTTACAAAACCACCAAGTGGAATAAGTCTTAATGCATACTTAGTTTCTTTTCCTTGTTTTTTCCATATTGTTGGTCCAAATCCTATTGCAAACTCATTTACTTTAATTTTACATAGTTTTGCAACTAAAAAATGTCCACCTTCATGAATAAATACAAGGAAACCAAGTATAAATGCAATTTTTAATATTGTAATAATCACTGAAATCAATTATACACTCTCCTATAATAACAACATAAATAAAAAATATGCAAATGGTGCTGTAAATACAACACTATCAATTCTATCTAACATACCTCCATGTCCAGGTATTAAATTGCTAAAATCTTTAATTCCAGTATATCTTTTTATACTAGATGCTGCTAAGTCTCCTATTTGACTTAAAACGCTTAATATAACTGTTATTAAAATAACATAACCATAATTAAATTCTATATGAAATATAAATTGACATATAACATTATAAATTACTGTTATTATAACTGCTCCTAATGTTCCACCTATACATCCCTCAATTGTTTTGTTTGGACTAATTTCCGTAAAATGATGTTTTCCTATGCTTTTTCCAACAACATAAGCAAATATATCAGTTCCCCATGCAGTTAAGAATAAAAACCAAATTAATATTTTTCCATGTAATAAATTTTCATGAATTATTGTAATATACATTAAAAATATTACTATGTAAAAGATTCCAAAGAAGGTTACTGCGATGTCTATTATATTTATTTTCAAATTTTTTATAATAACATATAAGAATAAAATACATAAACTTATTGGTAATAACAGTCCAATTGTTTTTAATATCCAACCGTCTGGTAATACATGAATTAATGAAATCATTGCTGCAGTAGCATATCCTACCCAACTTACTGGATTGGCTTTTTCCCCAGTTCTAAACGCTTTGTAGAATTCATGTATACTCATAATTGCAATCAAGGCGACTGTTGCATCTACTACATATTGATTTCCAAAAATCAAAATAGCAGCAGCTATTGGGAATAAAATTAATCCTGATACTATTCTTTTTATGTTCATAAATATTTAACCTTTCTATATTTTATTTTCCACCAAAATTACGATTTCTAGCTTCAAATTTAGATATTGCTTCATCCAAATCTTGCTCTGAAAAGTCTGGCCAATATTTTTTTATAAAATAAAATTCTGTGTATGCAAGTTGCCATAATAAGTAGTTACTAAGTCTCTGTTCTCCACTTGTACGTATTAACAAATCTGGATCTGGCTGACCAGCTGTATAAAGGAATTTTGAAAATGTTTCTTCATTTATATCATCAATATCTAGTTTATTTTCTTTAACTTCTGTTGATATTCTTTTTACTGCTTTTACTATTTCATCTCTTCCACCATAATTAAATGCAATATTTAAAACTAACCCAGTATTATTTTCAGTCTCATGTAATATTTTAGTTATACTCTTTTGTAGTCCTTCACCTAATTTAGATGTATCTCCAAGTACATTTATTTTTATGTTATCAAAGTCATTGCTACTTAAAAATTCTTCCAAGTATTTTTGAAGTAAAATCATAAGAGCACCAACTTCTTCTTTTGTCCTCTTCCAATTTTCAGTAGAGAACGCATATACAGTTAAGTATTTAATTCCTATCTCATTAGCATATTTTGCTATTCTTTTTAAATTTTCTGCTCCTTCTTTATGTCCTAGTCTATAATCCAATCCTTTTTCTCTTGCCCATCTGCGATTTCCATCCATTATAATAGCAATATGTTGTGGTAATAACTTTTCTTCCATATTTTTCCTTTCTTATTACATAATTTTAATTTTAAAAAGAATTAGTAGATTGCAAGGCACAGTATATTAAAAAGGCAAGTGCACATACTTTTGTATGTTGCTGAGGCTGTTAAGGCTTTGCCTATTACAGCCTCAGTATGCAGTAGCTAACTGTGTTTTTAATATACTGTAACGTAGCAAGCTGCTGATTATTTTTAGAATTTATATACTCATAATTTCTTTTTCTTTATTAGCTAGCATATTGTCAATTTCTTCTACCTTTTTATCAGTTAATTTTTGAATTTCATTTTCTTCGTTTTTTAAATCATCTTCTGTTATTTCAGATTTTTTTTGCATTTCTTTTGCTTCATCCATTGCATCTCTTCTTATTGATCTTATTGCAACTTTAGCTTCTTCTGCTAATTTTCTAATATCTTTTACAAGCTCTTTTCTTCTTTCTTCATTTAATTCAGGAAAGTTCAATCTTATTACTTTTCCATCATTATTTGGGTTAATTCCTATATCAGATTTTAATATTTCTTTTTCTATTTCTTTTAAAAGACTAGTATCCCAAGGTTGTATTAAAATCATTCTAGCTTCTGGTACTGAAATACCAGCAACTTGATTTATTGGTGTTGGAACACCATAATAGCTTACTGTAATTTTATTTAATATTGCAGGGTTTGCTCTACCTGCTCTTATTTCTGATAAGTTTTCCTCAAAAACACTAATTGTTTTATCCATTTTTTCTTCATATACATTGTTTAACATAATTCTTTTCTCTCCTCATAATTTAATTTTTATTTCCAACAAAAGTACCTACTTTTTCACCTTTGATTGCTTTAATCATGTTTTCTGGTTCACTAATTGCAAATACTACAAGTGGTATATTATTATCTTTGCATAATGATATTGCAGTTGAATCCATTACTTTCAAATCTTTATTTAGTACATCCATATATGTAATTTCATCAAATTTAATAGCATTTGGGTTTATTTTTGGATCATCTGAGTAGACTCCATCAATTGTTTTTCCAACTAATATTGCATCAGCTTCTATTTCTGCTGCTCTTAGAGCTGCAGCTGTATCAGTAGTAAAAAATGGACTTCCTGTTCCACCACTAAATATAACAACTCTTCCATTTGCTAAATGTTTATCAGCTTTTCTTTTTATATATTGCTCTGCAATTGTTCTCATTTCCACTGCGGTTTGAAGTCTAGCTGGAACTCCTCTGGATTCTAGTGCATCTTGTAAAGCTAATCCATTCATGCATGTAGCTAACATTCCCATATAATCTGAAGTTGTTCTTTCCATTTCATGTCCATTCTTACCTCTCCAGAAATTTCCCCCTCCAACAACAATTGCTACTTCTGCTTTAAGATCGACTAGTTCTTTTATTTTGTCACAAATTTTACCAATTGTTATTTCATTTACTCCAAATTTTGTTTCTCCTGCAAGAGCCTCACCGCTTAGCTTTAGTAATACTCTTTTATACTTTAGTTCAGACAAATGTAAACACTCTCCTTAATATTAAATTTATATGCCTTATTCTATCATAGATTGTTTGTTTTTACACCTTTTTTTTGAAAAAAATTATAAAAACTGAATTTTTTATTTAATAAACACAAATACTAATTAAAAGGTGATGTAATGAATGAAATGTTAGCTAACAAAAAAAATAATTTAAACTCCAAAATACATGTAGAATTCAGCAACGATATTTTTGAAATTCCCTATGATGAAAACAAAAAAATATTCCAATTAAAATTTTATTTCAAAAACAATAAATATAAAATACAATTTTGGATTTCTTTTTGTATTGCAATTTTTAGTTGTTTTTTATTTTTATTTAATTATTTTACATCTCACCGTCAAGAACAAATTTCAAAAAAATTGCTTAATAATTATAACCTTACTACTTTATATCAAGAAGATTTATCTAATATTGAAAATTCATCTAATGCCATCCCATTTGTAATAGGAATGTTGCAAATTGATAAAATTAATCTGTGTTATCCAATTCTATCTGAAGTTTCAGACGACTTATTAAAAATATCTATTTGTAGATTTACTGGTCCAATGCCAAATGAAATAGGAAATTTATGTATTGTCGGTCACAATTATATAGATAATCGTTTTTTTAGTCGACTTAATGAATTGCAAATCAATGATCAAATAAACATTTATGATTTAAGTGGTAATAAAATGGTGTATCAAATATTTGAAAAGTATGAAGTGTTATATAACGACACAAATTGTATTAATCAAAATACAGCAAATAAAAAGATTGTTACACTTATTACATGTAACAATTTAGATAACTTAAAAAGATTAATCATAAAAGCAAAATAAGAAGAGTGTTTAATCTCTTCTTATTTTTATTATTAAATATTTCTATAATCTCTTACTTTTTTATATGCATAAATTGCAGATAATATACATACTGCTATAAATATAAATAATGTTGTATCTTCTGCAACGCCTGTTTGAGGTAATTTATTTTCAGCAGAGGTATCAGTGTTAGCATTTAATACTGCGTTATTATTAGTATTTTCATTATTATTAGTATTTTCATTATTATTTGCTTGATTGTTATCTGTATTACTATTATTTAAATCTTCGTTTGTCTCTATAACAGGTAGTCCTTCTTCATTTGATGCATATACAACTGGTGCAATTGCCATAATAATCATAACGATTGCTATAAATATTAACATAATTTTTCTATTTTTCATAATCCTCAATCTCCTTTTTCTTTAGATAATATTTTGCTTACTATAGTATTTACCCTATTTAAAAATATTATACATCTCTCATACATATATATTTTATACTCATATTCAATAATAGTCAAGCTATTTTGCAAAATTTTGTCATTTTTTTTGATTTTATACATTAAATCTAAATAAAACAACATCTCCATCTTGCATAACATATTCTTTTCCTTCTGATCTCATTAGTCCTTTTTCTTTTACAGAATTTATAGATCCCTCTCTTATTAAATCATCATACGAAACAATTTCTGCACGTATAAATCCTCTTTCAATGTCACTATGTATTTTTCCTGCAGCTTGAGGTGCTTTAGTACCTTTTTTTATTGTCCATGCTCTTACTTCTGGTTCTCCAGCTGTTAAGAATGACATTAATCCAAGTAAATCATAACTTGCTTTAATAACTTTATCTAATCCTGATTCCTTAAGTCCCAAAGCTTCTAGCATTTCTTTTTCTTCGTCGTCAGTCAAACTTGCCAATTCTTCTTCAATTTTTACGCAAAGAGCTATTACTTCTGCTCCTTGTTCTTTTGCATATTCCTTTACAAGCTTTACTTTTTCATCATTTTCAGCATTATTTAATTGTTCCTCTGAAACATTTGCGACATATAAAATCGGTTTCATTGTAAGCAAAAATGCATCTTTTATAATTTCTTTTTCTTCTTCTGTAAAAGCAATAGTTTGTGCTAGCTTGCCTTCTTCTAATACTTTCTTTATCTTTTCAAAAACATCAAGTTCTTCTTGATATTTTTTGTCTGCTTTTATTTTCTTTTTAGCATTATCTATTCTTTTATCAACGGTTTCTATATCTGCAAATATAAGTTCTAAGTTAATAGTTTCAATATCACGTATTGGATTTATACTTCCATCTACATGAACAATATTAGAGTCTTCAAAACATCTAACAACTTCAACAATACTATCAACCTCACGTATATGTGATAAGAATTTATTTCCTAGTCCTTCCCCATGACTTGCTCCTTTTACAAGCCCTGCTATATCAACAAATTCAATAACTGCAGGTGTTACTTTTTGTGGATTATAAATTTCAGCTAATTTATTTAGCCTTTCGTCTGGCACCGCCACTACACCAACATTAGGCTCAATTGTACAAAATGGATAATTTGCACATTCAGCTCCAGCTTTAGTTATTGCATTAAATAATGTACTTTTACCTACGTTGGGTAACCCAACTATTCCCATTTTCATTTAGAGTGCTTCCTCCTATTACTAATATTCTTATTTGCAATAAAAAATTGAATAATTATTCATTATTCAGTTTATTTTTTATATAAAGACTTTGGAGCTTCCAGCCGGAATCGAACCGGCGACCCCAGCCTTACCATGGCTGTGCTCTACCTACTGAGCTATAGAAGCATTTGTGTCAAGAAACTTGTTCTTGACTTATTTAGAATTGTTCATTTGGTATTTCTTTAGTTGCTTTTTTGCGTATTCTTTGAATTGCATTATCAACAGATTTAACTGGAGTATTTAATTTTTCTGCAATTTGTCCATAACTTTGACCTTGCACATAAAAATTTAATACTTGTTTTTCAAAACTACTTAAAGATTTATCAATAGCATTTTCTATAATTTTATAATATTCCTTTTGAGTAATTGTATCTAAAGGATCTTCTATCAAGTTCGTATTTAATATTTCAATCAAATCAGCTTCATTCTTGTCGTTTATATCGTTATTATCATAAGCATTCATATTAAGAGACAAATAAGAATTAAGTGGCATGTGCTTTTGTCTATTTGAACTCTTTATAGCTGTAATTAATTGTCTTTCAATGCACATATTGGCAAAATTTTTAAAAGAACTTTGTTTGTTTGTTTGATAATTTTTTATTGCTTTAAACAATCCAATTAGTCCTTCTTGTACAATATCTTCTCTTTCTGCACCTATTATGTAGTACTTACTTACTTTCATATTGACTAAACTTTTATAGCGATTTATAAGGTGCTCTAGTGCATATTTATTACCAGACTTAATAATATCTATTAAGTCTTCATCACTAGTTTCCGCATATTTTATGTCTGAAGAATAATATACATTTGCATCACTCATCTGTTATAAGCTACCTCCTATGTTGTAGTTGCCTCTATGTTTGTATTATATCCACTTACATTTTTCCTGTCAATAGAAAACTATCAAAAAGTTGATATTTTAAGGATCTTGTGCTAAAATTTGAATACAAAATTGAAAGGAAGTATAAAAATGGCTTTTGATGGTTTAGTTTTAAATGCTGTATCTAATGAATTGGCTTGTCTTATCGGTGGAAAATTACAAAAAATTTATGAGCCAGATGAAAACGAAATTTTATTAAGCATATACTGTAATGGTATACAATATGCTTTATCTATCAATATTTCTTCAAATCTCTATTCAGTATACTTGACTCAAAACAAGAAAATAAATCCTTTAGTGGCACCTAACTTTTGTATGTTACTTAGAAAGCATTTGATAAATTATAAAATTTCTAATATATATACTTTAGGATTAGAGAGAATTCTAATAATTGATTTTATAGGTAAAGATGAAAATAATACATCTATTGTAAAAAAGATGGTTATAGAACTTATGGGAAAATACAGTAATATTCTTTTGTTAGATGAAAATGATATTATTATAGATTCATTCAAACATTTTTCTACAAATAATGGAGCAAGTAGAAATATTTTACCCAAACATAAATATTCTTCTCCATCTTCTAACAAAATTGATATTAGTAACTTTGAAGAATTAATAAATAATTTAGATGATTCTTGCATAATAGATTTCTTTTGTAATAATTTCATCGGCCTTAGCAAAACCTCAGTAAAGCAATTAATTTCAGAAAAAAACATTTCTACTAGTTTAGATAATTACACTTTACTGGCAAATTATTTATTAGAATTACAAAATAATATAAAAAATTCACATATCAAATGCATTAGTGTTGAAAATAATGATTATGCTTTAACTTATAGTCAATCTATTATTCCATTACAAGTTAACACATTTTTAGATAATTATTATAACAATAAACAAGAAAATGAACAATTTTTATCATACAAAAACACATTATTAAGTTCGATCGTTTCCAAATTAAAAAAATTGTCTAAAAAACTTTCTAATATTAATGAAAAATTAGAAGAATGTTCTCAAATGGAAAAATACAAATTGTATGGCGAACTTATAACTAGCAATCTATATCAGATTTCTAAACAACGTTTAAGCCACATTGAACTTTTAAATTATTATGATGGTACTACTATTGATATTCCCTTAGACATTTCACTTTATCCAAATGATAATGCTAAGAAATATTTTAAAAAATATAATAAGTTAAAGGCTACTAATGATATTGTCCAGATTCAAAAAATAGAATTAGAAAAAGAAATTAATTATCTAGAAAGTATAGTTTATGAAATTGAAGTTTCAACATGTATTTCTGATATTTATGCTATATCAGATGAAGTTAAATCTTCATTTTCTTTACAAAGTAAGAAAAAGCAAAGAAATAGAACTTCGCCTTCTAAATCTAGTAATAATTTAACACTACCAATCAAATATAATATAAATGGCTTTAATATTTTAGTCGGAAAAAATAACAAACAAAATGATGAATTGACTTTTAAAATAGCTAATAAAGATGACCATTGGTTTCATGTTAAAGGCTTCCATGGTAGTCATACAATTTTACAAACAAATGGTGTAACTCCATCTCAGGAAATTTTAAACAAATGTGCTGCTATTGCTGCTTTTTATAGTCAAGCTTCTAATTCATCTAATGTTCCTGTAGATTATACTTTAATTAAGTATGTAAAAAAAATCAAAAATTCAAAGCCAGGTATGGTAATATATACAAATCAAGAAACTATTAATGTACAACCTAATAGCTTTAATGATCTTCAAATAAATTCAAATCAAATAGAATAAGGCCACTGCTTTTCAGCAATGGCCTTTACCTGTTGGCTCTATAATTATATAGAGCCAAACGTGGAGGTAGGTTCGTTCGTGTTAAAGTTTCACACCTTCAACACGAACTTCATCAACTTCGAAAATCATCCGAAGCTGAGTTCCCAGTTTGGGACTAAGGGTCGCAGCCCTTGTCTCAAACCCGATATTCAGACAGCTTACGCCGTCTGAATCAATCATTACTGAGCCACCGCCCCAATAGCGGTAGCCATAGGTTTTGACTATCTCATAGATAGTCTTTTCCTCCTTTTCAGTGAGAGTCCGAAGACTCTTTACCTTCAATTGTTTCATTTCAAATCCTCCATTTTTTAATTAGGATAAATGTATTATATCACTTTTTCTAACAAATGTCAAAAATCCATTTTGTTTACTAAATTCAATCATTGTTAATTCCTGTTTTATATTCAATTTCTTCCATGTGAGGAAACATTTCTTTTACTCTTTTAAATGTAATCATCGAATGTCTTGGTTGCGGATTTTTGTCATGTACAGTTAGTAGTTGTTGTGTATAGCAATTCTCAGATGTTTTAAAAAGCAAATATCTATTTCTAACATAAGTAAAATAGATTTGATATCCATCTTCTAAGTTTTTATAAAATTCGTCGAAAGTATATTTTCCATCCATATAATTTATTCCTTTACATCATAGTTAGTCTTTTATAGCATTGTTATAAACTCTTCTTCTGAAATTATTGTTATACCAAGTTCTTGAGCTTTTTTTAGCTTACTTCCCGCATCTTCTCCTGCCAAAACATAGTCTGTTTTCTTTGATACTGATGATGATGTTTTTCCTCCCATTTTTTCAATTATTTCACTAGCTTCTTCCCTCGAATAATGTTCTAAGCTTCCTGTTAATACAAATGTTTTTCCTGCAAATTTTCCATTTTCATTTTCTTGTGATTCTGCTTTCATATTTACATTTGCTTGTTTTAATTTGTTTATTAAATCTATAGTTTGCTCTTGTCTAAAGAACTCATATATTGTATCTGCAGTTATCTCTCCCACATCATCTATCATTCTTAATTCTTCATAAGTTGCCACAATCAATTTATCCATATCTTTAAAATATCTTGCTAATGTTTTTGCCAGTTTTACACCTACATGTCTAATTCCAAGTGAATTTATTACTCTGTATAAGTCTCTTTTTTTGCTTTCTTCAATTGCATTCATTAGATTTTGCGCAAATTTTTTACCATTTTTCTTTAAAGATGCAACATCATCTATAGTTAACTTATATATATCTGCAATATTAGATATTAGTTTTCTTTCAATCAGCTCGCCAATAATTGCCTCTCCAAGACCATCTATATCCATTGCATCTTTTGATGCAAAATGAATGATACTTCTATATAATTTAGCTGGGCATTCAATTCCTATACATCTAACAACTGCTTCTCCTTCTTCTCGTACAGCCTCAGCGCCACACACAGGACATATTCTTGGCATCTCAAAGATTTTTTCTGTTCCATCTCTTTTATCTTTATTTACTCCAACTACTTCTGGAATAACATCTCCAGCCTTTTGAATTATAACTCTATCACCAATTCTAATATCATTCTGCTTAATATAATCTTCATTGTGAAGAGTAGTTTTTGAAATTTTAGAACCTGCAACATATACTGGATCTAAAATAGCCATTGGGGTAATTGCTCCTGTCCTTCCAACTTGACAAACAATATCTTTTAATAATGTTTCTTTTTTCTCAGGAGGATATTTATAAGCCACTGCCCATCTTGGTGTTTTATATGTTGTACCTACTTTTTCTCTTAGTTCTAAATCATTAACTTTTACAACTGCACCATCTATTCCAAAATCTAAGTCATTTCGCATTTCACCTATTTTGTTTATTGCATCTCTAACTTCTTGCATATTTTTACACAAGATTTTTACAGGATTAACGTTAAATCCTAAACGTTCTAGATATAATAAGCTCTCATAGTGTGTTTCAAATGTAATATCATCACATTTTTGAACATTGAACACATAAATATCTAATGGTCTTGATGCTGTTATTTTACTATCTAACTGTCTTAGTGAACCTGCTGCAGCATTTCTAGCATTTGCAAATTGCTCTTGTTCTTCTAATAGCCTGTCCTCATTTAATTTATCAAAATCTGTTTTTCCAATAAAAACCTCTCCACGTACAGTTATAGATATTGGTTCTTTCAATTCTTTTGGTACATGTTTTATTGTAGAGATATTTTGAGTTACATCTTCACCTACTATTCCATTACCACGAGTTGCTCCTCTATATAACTTTCCGTTTCTATATTCAATTGCTGAAGAAAGTCCATCTATTTTTGTTTCCACTACATAGTCTAACGGCCTTGAAAACTCAATTGCAGCTTTTTGCATTCTTTGGTCAAATTCTTCAACTTCTTCAAATGTAAATACATCTTGAAGGCTTTGCAAAGGCACTTCATGTGTTACCTTTTCAAAGCCTTTCTTTATAGCTCCTGTTCCAACTCTTTGTGTTGGTGAATCTTCAGTTATTAATTCTGGGTATTCTTTTTCTATTTGTTTAAGTTCTCTCATAAGCATATCATACTCATAATCGCTAACTACTTGTTCATCATCAAAATATTTCTTTGTATAGTATTGTAATAAAGGTCTTAACTCTTCTGCTCTTTTTTTTGCTTGTTCAAAATTCATAAATTTACCTCTTCTTTACATTGAGCCTTTAAATAGCTCTTTTCCATTTTTTACATATTCCCATCCTGAGAATATTGTAGCTACTACTGATACACTCATTATTAAAGTAACTAGTAGATTTATTATGAAGTTATATCCTGATAAATTTCCATTAAAGATTGTTGCGTATGGATTTGGGTCTAAAAAGGCTAAAATAACTGCAATCATTTGTGTCACTGTTTTTAATTTTCCCCAAACATTTGCTGCTATTACATTTCCATCTTTTTGTACTGCCACAAGTCTATATCCTGAAACTATAAATTCTCTAAATATTACTATTATTGGAATCCATGCAGGTAAATGTCCAAATTCCACTAACATAATCATCGCTGCTATGACAACTATTTTGTCTGCAATAGGATCCAAAAATTTTCCAAATGTTGTTATTTGATTTCTTGATCTTGCAATATATCCATCTAATTTATCTGTTATTGCTGCTATTATAAATATCAGGTCAATTAATAAATACGTAATTGGTATTCCACATACTTCTCCTTGTATATTAAAAAACGGAATTATAACCATTATTGGTACTAAAATAGTTCTCAATATTGTTAATTTATTTGGCAAATTCATTTTTTCCTCCTTGAACGTAAAATTTAAAAAAATGTACTAATTTTCTTAGTACATTATATAATATTTATCAATAAAAAATAAATAGGTGCTTTAAAATTTTATATAAAATATTTATGCTCTTGGATGTGCTTTTTGATATATATCTTTAAGTCCTGAGTCTTGAAATTGCATATAAACTTGTGTTGAAGATATGTCTGAGTGTCCAAGCATTGTTTGAATAGCTTTTAAGTCAGCACCATTTTGCAACAAATGTGTTGCAAATGAATGTCTTAGCACATGTGGAGTAATGTCTTTTGTTATGTGTGCTTGTTCTTTATAATATTTTACTATTTTCCAGAATCCTTGTCTTGTTAATCTTTTTCCATTAACATTTACAAATAATGCTTTTTCTCTTTCATTTTTTATTAATATAGGTCTTGCATCTTCAATATATTCTTTTAATGCACTTAAAGATAATGAACCTAATGGAATGTTTCTTTGTTTTGCTCCTGTTCTACAAATTACATATCCTTCTTCTATATTAACATTTTCTATATTTAAATTAATAATTTCTGTAACTCTCATTCCTGTTGCATAAGCAAATTCCAACATTGCTTTGTCTCTTGTTCCCTTCAAGTCAACGTCTTTAGGTTGTTCTAATAATAATTCAACTTCTTGTGCTGTAAGCACACTTGGAATTCTTTTTTCAACTTTTGGTGACTGTACGTCTTCTGTTGGGTCATTTTTTATTTTTCTATTTCTAATTAAGAATTGATAAAAAGATCTAATAGATGCTAAATTTCTAGATATAGTAGATGATTTTTTTCCTACTTTTTTTAAATAATTTAGATAGGTTTTTATATCTTCTTTTGAAACTTTTGTATAATTTATTTGATTTTCTTCTATATAATTTTGGTATTGTATAATATCTCTTTTGTATGATTGAAGTGTATTATCTGATAATTTTTTTTCGTTTTGTAAAAATTCTAAAAAAAGTTTAATTTGTTTTTCCATTCTTAGCTCCCCTATCTTGTATTTTAAATCTTTTAGAACATATTATGTCGATTTACATAAGTTATATCAAAATAATTCATAATTGTAAATAGATTTAAAGAATTTTCTTTAAGTTTTACAAATCATAATTTTGTTATAATCAAAAGTAATAAATTTGTCGATAAATATGCTTCTATAATTGACGCTATACAAATTATAATAAATATTATTATTGAAAATATGGTATGTCTTATCAGTTCAAATTTTATATTTTCTTTTCTTTTATCTTTTGTAATTGATTTGTATAGTTTCATTCCACTAACTGCAAGTGCAATTATGCTTGGTATATATATGAGATTTTGTAATAACATACTAGTTGCAATAAAAATTATTCCCTTCCAATTACCTAACGTACTAATAATCATTGAGATTGTATATCCAACGCAAAATCCCTTTGCTGTTACTATTCCAATTACTATTGGTATTCCTACAACCGTTGACCCTGTAAACCACATAGTAAAAGCTATTATTGAATTATTTGCTAACGATAATTTTAAAAGTTCTGTACTTTCAACTTTTTGATTATCTTTTAAAGTACCGTATAGATTTTGTTAAATAATCTTGTGCAACTTGTTTTTGGCTTTCATCTAAATTATTTACAAATATAACTCCTAAAACAATTCCTATTAGCATTATTATTGAAACAATCATGTAGTATTTTAAATTTTCTCTTAAATGTTCTTCAATGATTTCTTTTATTTTAAAAGATTTCTTATGTATTTTCCTCATTCTTATCCTCATTTCATTGTCTGTATTTTTATACATAATGTCTATTCAATAAAATGATTTTTAGAACTTGGTTATATTAACCTACTGTTAATTTACCATATACGCCTCCGCCTCCGGCTTGAATATTAGCTTTTCCTTCTCTTGCTGCAATTATCATTTTTGCAACCTTTTCTCCAACTACAGCTTCAATATCATCTTCTGATAATTTGTGTAAAATATTCATTTCCGTTTCAAAGTTGTTTAATAATTTATCTATTGTTTTGCTTCCTAATCCAGGAATAAATGTTAATGGTACTTGGTAAATATATGGTGGCCTATTTGCCGGGCTTATACTCTTTTCTTTGTCTCTAATAGCTACTATTCTGTCCAGCACACCCATTGTAATGTTTGTTCCGTGACATTCAGGACATTCAAATATTGGTGGCATTCCTTCTATAGGTTTATCACACTTTTCGCAATATGTTCTGTGATATTTTCCTAGTTTTGGATCAAGTCCATAATTACAAACAATTTTTCTTCCATCTTCATTTTTTAAAGCTTTTAGCAATTCTTTAAATGATATATCATCTACAAGTATTTTATTATACTCTCTCGCGATCTTAGGTAAAGAATGTGCATCAGAATTTGTAACAAAAGTTCTTGTTTCAAGTTCTGATATTTGGTCAGCTAGTTCTGTATCAGCGCTAAGTCCTAGCTCTATAGCAAATATTTTGTTAAATTTTTCCTTAAATATTCTTTCTAATCTGCTTGTACAATTTCCATAAAAACTTTTATGTGGTGTAAATGCATGAGCAGGTATTAATACTCCATTATATTTTTCTACAATATCAATTAATTCATAAGCAGATAAACATGCTCTTTGAGAACTCAATGTTATGTTCTTTATATGTTTGCTCATTTCCTTTGAGAATCCTTTAATGTCCTCTAGTTTAGGAAAGTAGCATAAGTTATGTGCACTTCCGGTTTTTCCATCATCATTTATTTCAGATGTCTCTATTTCACTTCCAAGTATTATACATACTTTATCTTTATATATAATTCCACCGTCTTTAATCTCATAAGCTTCTCCAGTTTTTAAAAAGTTTTCAATATCTTCAATAACATAAGGAGAAGCACAATCTATAATGCCTACTATTTGTATTCCTTTTCTTTCAGCACATTCTTTTGCAATATTTGCAAAATTTAAACTTCTTGCAGCTGTTATTTTTATAGGTTTTCCATTTTCACTTCTACCTATATGTACATGTAAATCGGCAAACATTTCTTGCATTTTCAATACCTCCATTTTAATTTAAAATTTACTCAAAAAAAGATTGGTATATACAGCCAATCTCTTTTTTTAGCTATTTTATCTTAAGTAACCTTCATCTCTTATTTTACGATTCATCTCATTACGTATATCTTCTCCTGTTACTATAGTATTTTGATTATCCTCATGTGCTGTTGTTAGCTCTTCTTCTTGTGCTTGGTGTGCTTGAATTGCTTCTTTAACCTTTCTTTCTATTACCACTATGTCTTTTATAGCTTGAACATTATCATCTATCATAGGATCATTTATTCTATCAGCAGCATCTTGAATAACTGGTTTTAATTGCCTCATACCAACACCTCCTGCATTTCTGTAACAAATTGTTTGAATTTCTGCAAATATCTATTGTTCTTGTCCTTTAAGTTTCTATATTCTAATAATACCAATGCCTCATCTACTTTAAATGCAATTCTCTCTGGTCTGTCTAAAAGCATACCACCAAAATTATCAACTAATTCTAATACATCACTTTCTTTTTCTCTTGGTAGACTTCCACTATATCTATTAACCTCTTCACAGATTTTGCAAAATCTATTTGAAAATCCTAAAGTTGACAAATATTCGGCTCCATTTTTAGCATATGCCTTTATTTGCTCCAAATCTTGTGGTCCATTATTTTTTTTACAATTGCATAACAAACAAGCAGTCACAATAAGATTTTTATCTAAACCAATATCTGTATTATCTAAAAATGTTTTAGCTAAGTATGTTTTAAATACAACTGATTTGTCAAAAAATATTCCTGTTTTTTGCTTTAGGTAATGCATTATTTCCATCTTTTTTATCCAATCTTTTTCAGATAAAATGTAATCTGCAAAAGTTTCCATGTAACTTACTCCCCTTTTAATGGAATTTTCTTGAGTAATTAAAATTCTTCTTCTAGAATAGATTATATGTTAAATTATTCCTTAATTCAATATTGTTACATAAATGTAATATAATTGTAAAACTGCTGTAATAAAAAGATAATGTTAAAAATTTAACATTATCTTTTCTATCACATTTTTTATTTGCTCTTCTAATTTTTCATTATTAACAATTGTGTACTCACAATTTTCAGTATAAAATTCATTTGGATGTTGCGCTCCAAGCCTTGCAACAGCATGTTTCCTATCAATTTTATCTCTTTCTATAATTCTTTGTATTTGTATTTCTTTGTCTTCAGAAACTACCGCTATAGTAGTATCACACAATTTTTTCATATCTGCTTCTATAAGTAAAGGAGCATCAATAGTAATTATTTTATTATTGCTATTTTTTATTTCTTTTTCTATTTCTTTTTTTATATATTTAAAAGTAATTTGATTTAATTCCTGTCTTTTTTGTTTGCTTGAATAAATTATATTTGCAAGTTTTCTTCTATTCAAGTCTCCATTTTCTGTTAAAACATTATTTCCAAATCTCTGAATGATTTCATTTAGATACTCTGTTCCCTTTTCTGACAACTTTCGAGCTATTTTGTCAGCAGTAATAGTCTTTGAATTATATGTTTTTTCTATCATTTCACACACAGTACTTTTTCCTGCTCCAGAGCTTCCTGTAATTCCTATAATCATATATTATTTTACCTCTTTCAAATCTGATGGTGTTACAATTTTATTAGTATAATCCAAGTTTGACCATGAATCTTTTTCATACCCTAATGTATACACATTTGTAGCATAAATGTCTGTTTCTAGCATTTCTTTCAAAACTTTATTTCTTGTTGTTTCCATAAACTCTTTAACTGATGTTACTAAATTGATTTTTGGGTTCTTAGATTTTATCTCTGAAATTAGTTTCTTACCTCTTTCACTATATCCTAATATTCTTGTATATGGCACAGTCTTCCTTGCTGTCTCCATCATTTTTTTATCTATTCCAAGCAAAGCATATATTAAAACTCTTTGAATTCGAGTCTGAGTATATCTTTTAGATTTAACCATGTTTACTAAATCTATAACATTATTGCATGAATTTGCTGCATTTTTTATTGCATTTTCCAAACCTTCCGAAACATCCGGTAATTTTTTTATTTCTTCTACTGTCATTTTTCTTAATATATATATTATTTCTTTTTGAAATTTTGACAAATCTAAAACATAATGTCCTTTTCTAAACTCTTGAGCAAGTAGAACATAGGACGTCCTTGGAATAACCTTTATTATGTCGTCAAATTGTCTTGTAGCAATCATTCTACGAATAGCTGTTGCACTTGCAAAATCATCTACAATAATTTCATCATGATATAATACTTTTTCTCTTTTTATTCCCACAGGTTTTAATGGACTTTTAAGCTTTTTTATTGCTTTTAAATATTCAATTGCTAATATATTATTTGAACCATTTAAAACATTTGCATATCTTTTTATATCATTTAAGTACATCATTAATGCATTTTCCCTTGCTTTTGGAAAAGACACACCTTTGTTTAACTCATGGTTTAACATAGTAACATATTCTTTTGGTTCTTGATAAACTACATTTGCAATATTGTTTAATGTTGCTAAATCCTTTGCTTCTATTCCAAAAGATAGTGTATTTACAATTCCAAGAGAATCAAATATTTTTATTGCTCCTTCTGCAAAATTTTCCGCACTAGATGTCGCATAAATTGTTGGTAGTTCAAGTACTAAGTCTGCTCCCTGTGCAATGGCCATTTTAGTTTTTGTCCACTTATCTATAATTGATGTATTTCCTCTTTGAACAAAATTTCCCGAAATTATGCATACAATATAATCAGCATCTGTTTGTTTAATTGATTCTTTTATGTGATATAAATGTCCATTATGAAATGGATTATATTCTGCAATAATTCCAAGTACATTGCTCATTTTTACACCCCTTCATACAATTTTTATTGACTTAATTTAACTTATGTTATAATATCATAAAAACAAATATTTTACAATGAGTAAAGGAGAATTTTATTAATGGAAGAAGTTATAATTTATACTGACGGAGCATGTAGTGGTAATCCTGGTCCTGGTGGATGGGGAGCAGTCTTAATGATTAACGAAAATAAAAAAGAAATTTCAGGCGGAAATAAAAATACAACTAATAATGTTATGGAATTAACCGCTGTAATTGAAGCTTTAAAACTTTTAAAAAGACCATGTAATGTCAATTTATATAGTGATAGTGCTTATGTTGTAAATGCCTTTCTACAAAATTGGATTTTTGGATGGATTAAAAATGGTTGGAAAAATTCTAATAAAGAAGATGTTAAAAACAAAGAACTTTGGCAGGAATTAATTTCTTTAACTAAAGTACATAATGTTACTTTTCATAAAGTAAAAGGCCATGCTGATAATAAATATAATAATCGTTGTGACGAACTTGCTCGTAATGCAATTAAAAATTTATAACTTAATATCTAAAGCAAAAGCCAGTTGGTATCCAACTGGCTTTTAGCTTTATTATTTATCTTTATCTTTTTTTATTTTTTCTTTGACTTTACCTGCTTTTTGTGAAATTTCTTCTTTTATTTCTCCAGCCTTATCTGTTAAATCATTTCTCACTTCATTTGCTTTATTTACTATTTCGCCTTTTATTTCCTTCGTTTTTTGTTTTATTTTTTCTTTATGTTCTTTTAGCGTAGCTGTTAGTTCTGGGAATGCATTTATTAATCTTCTATTTAATACAGATTTTCCTCTTAAAAATTCCCTTACTTTTTTAGAAATTGCATCTGTACTATCTTTTGGATTTTCTTTATCAAATTTCTTTGTTGCTTTTCTAACATTTGATATTACATAAAATGAAATAATTAAGTCAATCAAAAATATTGATGCTACAATTATTGCAATTATTCGAACAATGTTTTCAGGGATTTGATTTAATTTTCCAAAAATAAATGGATTTATAATATAAATAAGTGTTAATCCAAGAAGTCCAAATGGAATAATTGTTTCTAAGCATACCCTTCCATTTATATTAAATTTATTATTACTATAATCCCACCAACGTGCATTAAATATTTTTTCCATTAAATAACTTGTTAAATACTCTAATACGCCACATATAAGTATTGCTGTGCTAAACAAGGCAATCGGATGATTTGATAGGTTTGATAGAGTTAATGTTATCAATACTCCACCACATCCATATATTGGACAATATGGTCCTATTAAAAATCCTCTGTTTGAAAATTTATGTTTTTGAACTAGCTGTAATGCCACTTCCATTATCCATCCCATTATTGCCAAAATTATAAAATACAAGAAATATATTGCTATATTGTGTTCCATTCTTCTCTCCTCTTTTTTATTTTACAATGAATGTATTATACTCATTTTTTTATAAAAATACAATATTAAATCATTTTTTCAAGTTCTTTTATCTTATCTCTAATTTCTGCTGCTTTTTCAAATTCCATTTCTGCTGCATATTTAAGCATTTCATCTGTAAGCTTATTAATTATATCTTGTACATTTGATTCTTTATCAAGCTTGTATTCTTCTTGTATATCAGCAACATAACTTGCTTTAATGGTATCTCTGATGGATTTTTGTATTGTTTGCGGAGTAATTCCATGTTCCTCATTATATTGCATTTGTATTTTTCTTCTTCTATTTGTTTCACTAATTGCTTTTTCCATACTATCAGTTAGCTCATCTGCATACATTATAACTTTTCCATCTGTATTTCTAGCAGCACGTCCAATAGTTTGAATTAAGGAACGTTCCGAACGTAAAAAACCTTCTTTATCTGCATCTAGTATAGCTACTAATGAAACCTCTGGGATATCTAATCCTTCTCTTAAAAGGTTTATTCCAACTAAAACATCAAATTCTCCCAGTCTTAAATCACGTATTATTTCCATTCTTTCTAGTGCCTTAATATCTGAGTGCATGTATTTTACCTTTATATCTAAGCTTGCCAAATAAGTAGTTAAATCTTCTGCCATCTTTTTAGTTAATGTTGTTACTAGCACTCTTTCATGTTTTTCTACTCTCTCATGAATTTGCTCTATCAAATCATCTATTTGATTTGATACAGGTTTAACATCTATTTTAGGATCAAGTAATCCAGTTGGTCTTATTATTTGTTCGACAACATTTTCTTTTGAATGCTCTTTCTCATATTCAGCTGGTGTTGCACTAACAAATACAACTTGATTTATTCTTTGTTCAAATTCTTCAAATTTTAAAGGTCTATTATCAAATGCTGATGGAAGTCTAAATCCATAATTTACTAAAGATTCTTTTCTTGCTCTATCTCCATTATACATTGCTCTTACTTGTGGAATTGTAGCATGTGATTCATCTATTAGTAATAGAAAATCTTTTGGAAAATAGTCAAATAAAGTATATGGTGCGCTTCCGGGCTCTCTACCACTTATATGTCTCGAATAATTTTCTATACCTTGGCAAAAACCAGTTTCTCTCATCATTTCAATATCGAAGTTTGTTCTTTCTTCTATTCTTTGAGCTTCTATCAATTTATTATTATCTTTAAAATATTTTATTCTTTCTTTTAATTCTTCTTGTATTGTTACAATTGCTTTTTCCATTTTATCTGCTGTTGTTGCATAGTGAGAATTAGGAAATATCATAATATGTTGTCTTATGCTTATTGCCTTACCTGTTAATGGATTTATTTCTGAAATCTTTTCCACTTCATCTCCCCAAAATTCCACTCTAATCGCAGTTTCACTTTGGTCTGATGGATATATTTCAACAATATCACCTTTAGCTCTAAATGTACCTCTTTTAAATTCAAGTTCACTTCTAGTATATTGCATATTTATGAGTTTTTTTAGCACTGTATTTCTTTCAATTTTCATACCCGGTCTTAAAGATATTGTTAAGTTCTCGTAGTCAATTGGGTCTCCTAAGCCATAAATACATGAAACTGATGCAACTATTATTGTATCTCTAGTTTCAAATAAAGAAGCTGTTGCTGAATGTCGTAATTTATCTATTTCATCATTTATAGAAGCATCTTTTTCAATATATGTATCTGATTGTGGTATATATGCTTCTGGTTGGTAATAGTCGTAATAAGAGACAAAGTACTCAACATTATTTTCAGGAAAAAACTCTTTAAATTCAGAATAAAGCTGTCCTGCTAAAGTTTTATTATGTGCTAAAACCAAAGTTGGTCTTTGTACTTTTTCAATTATATTTGCCATAGTAAAGGTTTTTCCGTGAACCAGTAACTCCTAGAAGCGTCTGGAATTTCTTGCCTTCTTTTATTCCTTTGCTTAAATATTCTATTGCTTGTGGTTGATCACCTGTTGGCTTAAATTCTGAGTGTAATTTAAACATATTCTCTCTTCCTTATATTTTTGTAATTATTATATAAAAAATCGCTAAAATTGTATATAAGTTTAGTAAAAATTATTGAATTTTACTGCATTTTTTTATATAATATTGGGCATAAATATTTAAAGGTTTCAAATTACTGGAAAATGTTACTTTTCCATGCAATTTATACCTAAAGAAAGGATTGCGATAATTATGGAAAATAAAGTATTAGTAAGGGAATTATACAGAAATACAAATAACTATGCTGGACAAACTGTAACAGTTTCTGGTTGGGTAAGAACTATTCGTGATTCAAAAAGCTTTGGATTTATAGAGTTAAATGATGGAAGCTTTTTTAAGAATGTTCAAGTTGTATTTGATACCGGTTTAAATAACTTTGATGATGTAAAAAAATTAAGTATTAGTTCTTCTATTGTAGTTACAGGAGAAGTTGTAAAAACCGAAAATGCTAAACAACCTTTTGAAATAAAAGCAAGTAATGTTGAAGTTTTAAATGTAGCAGATTTAGATTATCCACTTCAAAAGAAAAAACATTCTTTTGAATATCTAAGAACTGTATCTCATTTAAGACCTAGAACAAACACATTTAATGCAGTTTTTAGAGTTCGTAGCGTACTTTCTTTTGCAATTCATAAATTCTTCCAAGAAAGAGGTTTTGTATATGTTCATACACCTATCATTACAGGAAGTGATTGTGAAGGTGCTGGTGAAATGTTTAGAGTAACTACTTTAGATATGGAAAAATTACCAAAAACTGAAGATGGCAAAGTAGATTATTCTCAAGATTTCTTTGGAAAAGAATCTCACTTAACAGTAAGTGGTCAATTAGATGTAGAAACTTATGCACATGCATTCCGCAATGTTTATACATTTGGTCCTACATTTAGAGCTGAAAATTCAAATACTGTAAAACATGCTGCTGAATTCTGGATGATTGAACCAGAAATTTGCTTTGCTGATTTACATGATGATATGGATTTAGCTGAAGATATGATTAAATATATAATCTCTTACGTTCTAGAAAATGCGCCTGAAGAAATGGCTTTCTTTAATCAATTTATTGATACTGGATTACTTGACAGATTACACAATGTATTGAATTCAGAATTTGGAAGAATTACTTATACAGATGCTATAAAAGAACTAGAGAAAAACAATGATAATTTTGAATACCCTGTTAGCTGGGGTGTTGATATTCAAACAGAACATGAAAGATATTTAAGTGAAAAAATATTTGGAAGACCTGTTTTTGTTACAGATTATCCAAAAGATATTAAAGCATTTTATATGAAATTAAACCCAGACGGCAAAACAGTTGCTGCTACTGACCTTTTGGTTCCTGGAATTGGGGAAATAATTGGTGGTAGCCAAAGAGAAGACGATTTTGAAAAATTAAGTTCTCGTATAGAAGAACTTGGTTTAAGAAAAGAAGATTATTGGTGGTACTTAGATCTAAGAAGATATGGTGGATGTCCACATGCTGGATTTGGTTTAGGTTTCGAAAGAATGATGATGTATTTAACTGGTATGCAAAATATTCGTGATGTACTTCCATTCCCAAGAACTCCAAAAAATTGTGAATTTTAATATTTTAAAAGTTGCCAAAACATTGGCAACTTTTATTTTGTTTTATTCTACACTTTTTAAACTTTCTATCATGTCTATTTTTTTCAATACAAAATGTATTATAAAATTAACTATTATTGAAAACACAAATGTAATAACTGCTGAATATACATAGCTTATTGGCAATATATGTCTCATAAACCTTAATGAATCTATTTCAATACTTGATATAATTCCACTTGTTAAAAATGTTCCTAATACTAATCCAATTACAATAGCAATTATTGTAAATATTATATTCTCCTTATTTATATAGTTATCTACTTCTTTATCATAAAAGCCTAATACTTTTAATGTTGCAATTTCTCTTTGTCTTTCTGCAATATTTATATTTGCCAAATTATATAATACTACAAACGCAAGTAATGCTGATGCAACTATTAAAATTATAACAACATAATTCATAGTATTAAGCATATCACTTACTGATTTCATTAAGCTACTTATTACAGATACAGATGCAACACCTTCTATATTTAATATTTCCTGTGATATATTGTTTTGAACATCTGCATTTAAGTTTTCATTTGTGTTTACAAAAATCATATTGGTTTTATATTGTCTTATATTATTTTCATAAAATGTTCTTGACATAAATACATAATGTCCAACATAATTTTTCATTATGTCTTTTACTTTAAATTTATAGCTTATGTCATCTCCATCTATAAAAGTAACTTCATCACCTATATTAGCACCTATCATATCTGCAATTTTATCAGATATAATAATTTCATCATCATTTAAATTAATTTTTTCTCCTGTTTTAGGATTTGTTAAATTAAATGAATTATTTAAATCTTCTGTATTTTTTGGTACGAATACAGTAACATTATAATTCTTTTCTCCTAGTTTTGCTGTAGTTGCACATATTTCAGTATAATTTTTTATATTTTCATTGTTTGACAAATATTCATTAAGTTCCTCTAATCCTTTTGTATTTGTTAAAGATATTGATAAATCATAACTAAATATTTTTCTAAATTGTACTGATGGAATGTCAATTACTGAATCCCTTATTCCAAATCCTGTTAGCATAAGTCCAGTACATCCAGCAATACCTATTATAGTCATAATAGCTCTTTTTTTGTACCTAAATATATTTCTTGCAGTTACCTTTTGAGAAAAATTAAATCTTTTCCATATAAATTTTATTCGCTCTAGTAGTATTCTTTTTCCTTTTTTAGGTGGCTTTGGTCTCATCAAAACAGCTGGCATTTGTTTTAATTCATTTGTTGCAACAATTATTGTAGCTCCACCTATACATATAAATGCAATTATTATTCCAAGCAAGCCGATTTCTACTCTATATGTGCAATAGAATTCAGGTAAATTATATATCATAGAATATAACATCCAAACAATGTTTGGTAATAAATATAATCCAACTGTCATTCCTAAAACTCCACCAATTATACAAGCAAATAATGAGTAAATTATATATTTTGAAATTATTTGCATATTGGTATAACCCATTGCTTTTAATGTACCTATTTCTACTCTTTCCTCTTCAATCATTCTGGTCATAGAAGTTAAACTTATTAAAACTGCAACTAAGTAAAATATTACTGGGAACATTTTAGAAATGTTTGACATTGTTTTTATTGCATCAAATATATTGTTATATCCTGTATTATCAAGTCTATCTTGAACATACCACTTACCTTTTTCTATTTTCTTAACATCTGCTTTTGCATCATTTAGTTTATCTTGGGCCTCTTGTATTTTAGTATTTGCTTCTTTTTTAGATTTTTCAAATTCTTTTTTATTTTTTGCTAATTCTGATTTCGCATTTTGTATTTTAGTTTTACTTGAATTTATTTCTTTTTGTGAAGCCTCAAATTTTGCATTAGCAGTCTTTTTATTATTCTCTAATTCTGTTTTTTGTTTTTGTAATTCTGTTTTAGCTGTTTCTATTTCTGCTAATCCGCTTCTTAATCTGTTCTTGTACTTCCTGCGGCAAAAACTCCATCTGTTCTTTTTGACTATTAAGCTCTTTTTCCTTTTGCAACAAAGCTTCTTCTGCTTGTTCTAATTTCTCTTCCGCTTCTTTAAAAGTCTTCTCTGTTTCCTGTTTCTTTTTAGCTAATTCCGCTTCTCCATTTTTTATACTATTTTCAGATGACGCAATTTGATTCTCAGCATTTTTTATTTTCTTTTCAGCATCATTTAATTTCTTTTGTACTTCTGCTTTTTTATCATTGAGTTCTTTTTGTGCATCATTTATCTTCTCGTTTGCTTCATCAACCAAAGAATTATATCTTGCATCTTCTCTTTCTTGTTTTATGCCTTCTATTTTATCAATTACAGGATTAACTAATTCTAAGTAACCATCACTATTAGTTACTTGTTCTTTTGCTCCAGCAACAGTAACATACATTTCTGTATAATAGTCTAAGTTTATTACATTATCTTTAGTATAAATATAGAAATTAACTGTTCCATTACCTATTGATGTATTTCCTCTTTCACTAGATATATACATAGGTGAATCTACTATTCCAACTATTTCAAATTCTTTTTTAGTAAATATGTCATTATCGTCAGAATCTTTATCATTATTTTCTAATACTATTTTTTTACCTATATATTTTTCTGCTCCTGTACCTGTACGAACAATAGCATTGTCTAATAAACACTCATTATCATTTTCTATTTGCCTTCCTGCTATCACTACAGGAGTATTAACATTTTCATTGTACTCAATTACTTTACAAACACTTTCTTTATCATCTATTTTTACCATAGAATCTTTAGTTTGTATTCCATAAGCATTTTCAACACCATCTATATTTTTAATAGCTTGTATATCATCATCAGTGATTCCTAATGTTGATATTATGTTTATATCATAAAAATTACTTTTATCTGCATACTTGTCTAAACTATCTAGCATATCTGGACTTGTTGCAACTAAGCCTGCAAAAAATCCTACTCCTAAAAATGCCATAACAAGCATTGATATAAATCTTCTTTTATTTTTACTTATCTCTCTAAAATTATTTTTCAATAAAGATTTTTTCATTTTCTTCCTTACCATTCTATATTATCTATTGAAATTGGATTAGCATTTGTTTCAACGCTCTCTGCTTTTCCATTTTTAAAACGTATAACCTTATCTGCCATAGGTGTAATTGCAGCATTATGAGTTATAATTATTACAGTCATATTTTCACTTCTTGCCATTTCTTGTAATAACTTTAATATACTTTTTCCTGTTTTGTAATCTAATGCACCTGTTGGCTCATCACATAATAATAATTTTGGATTTTTAGCAATTGCTCTTGCTATTGCAACTCTTTGTTGTTCTCCACCCGATAATTGAGATGGGAAGTTATCTTTTCTATCTGTTAGTCCTACTTTTTCTAGTATAGTATCTACATTTAATGCATCTGCACACATTTGTGTTGCAAGTTCTACATTCTCTTTGGCTGTTAAGTTTTGAACTAGATTATAAAATTGGAATACAAACCCTATATCATTTCTTCTATACTCTATTAGCTTTTTATTATTTAATTTTGATATTTCTTTATCATTTACAAATATTTGACCAGATGTAGCTTTATCCATTCCTCCAAGTATATTTAGAGTAGTAGTTTTACCTGCTCCACTAGGTCCTACTATAACAACAAGCTCTCCTTTATCAATACTAAAGTTAGTATTATCTAATGCTTTTATAGTTACTTCTCCCATTTTGTATTCTTTAACAACATTCTTAAATTCAATATATGACATACAAAACTTTCTCCTTCTCTTAAACTAGTTATATATTTTATCATATAATATTCTAATCATAAATAACTTTCACAATCTTTTCACAAAAATGTGCCATTGGGGACGGAGAATTTTGGCACGTTTCATTTTAAAACAAATTAGTTTTAGTTTAATCTCAACAAAACGTGCCAAAATTCTCCGTCCCCAATGGCACATTTTTATTTACAATTATAATTTCTCCTTATTCTTTCCCTTCCAATCTCTAGTTCTTCTGAAATTTTTCTAAAAGACATTTTGTATTTATCTCTTAAAATACAAATCAGTTCTGTCAGTTTTCCTCTTTCTTTTTGCAAGTCTTTAAGTTTCAACTTATTACACATTAAAAATCTTTCTATCACTTGTTTAATTAAATCTTCTCTATCTTCTTCAATATCTAAAAATATAAATTCTTGGCTTACTTGACCATTCATTTTTCTATAATTAGAATATGGATATTCTTCTGGTTTAACGCAAATTCCTGCTTTTACTGGATTATTGTATATATACTGTATGCAATTATACAATTGTTTTTCACTATATATTCCTTCTGATTTATATCTATCTCTAAACACATAACCAATTCTATTGTATTTTTTATTATAATATTTGCCATATTTAGTATTTAAGCACTGCATATATTTACCTAATTCATGTATATTATTAGTTTTAATTAATATATGAGCATGATTATTCATTATACAATATGCTATTATCTGTACATCTAGCTTTTCCTTTAATCTATACATATTTTTTATATAGTACTTAACATCTTCTGGTTTGTCAAATATATATTCTTTGTTTATTCCTTGAGTTATTACATGAAAAAAAATAGTTTGAGAAAAATTTCTTGGATATCTTGGCATAAAGTTGTCTCCTTTGAATAAAAAAATAATATGAAATAATTATTTTAAATTATATCATATTATTTTTTAATTTATGTCGAAATTTGTAAGCTACATTAAATTTTTTATGTCGAATCTCTATAATTTCAGTCTTATTATTTAAAACGTGCCAAAATTCTCCGTCCCCAATGGCACATTAGGTTGACAATTTTTCTCTTACATACTCATAAATCATTATGCTTGCTGCTACTGAGGCATTTAAACTTTCTGTTTTTCCTAGCATTGGTATTTTAACTCTTTGGTCTGCTAAGTCTTGTATTTCTTTTGATACTCCTTTTGCTTCATTTCCAATTATTATTACTTTTTTATTGTATTTTATATCATATACACTTTTATCGGTGTCTAATGATGTTGCTACTACTTCAAATTTATGTTTTTTTATCATTTGCAATGTTTTAGCCAAATTATCAGTTGTTATTATATTCATTCTAAATATGGCTCCCATTGTTGAGCGCACAACCTTTGGGTTATATGGATCTGCACTGTCTGATGATAGTATTATTTGCTTTAAGTTTGCACTATCTGCTGTTCTTAATATTGTTCCTAAGTTACCTGGATCTTGTATTCCATCTAATGCAAGTATAATGTCTTCTTTGTAATCTATTTTGTCTATGCTATCTCCTTTTTCAACTACTGCAAGAATTCCTTGTGGGTTTATAACATCTGTTATAGAAAGGAATAGTTTTTTAGTTACATATATACAATTATATTTTGCAATTTCATATAGAAGTGATTGCTCAAAACTTTCAGTATATTCGCAATCTTCACATACAACAATAGTTTTTATATTTACCGCTTCTTCAATTGCTTCTCTTACTAATTTTATTCCTTCAACTATATATTCGTTTGTTTCATCTCTAAACTTTTTATCTTTTAGCTTTTTGATATATTTAATTTGTTCATTATCTTTACTTGAAATTACTTGCATAACTTTTCCTTTCTAAATTTCAATTACAGTATTCAAAAATTCTTTAGCTTTTTCTATGATGTCTTCATTTTCTTTAATTCGTAGTGTGACATAAGGTTCTACTGCATTAGAGAACTTAACTAGCATAGGATATTTTGTAATTAAAGTGTTTACCATTTCTGGTTTGATTTTTTCTTTTACAAAATAGAATACAATTCCGTTTTCTCTTTGAGCTATTTTTAAGATGTTTGCTTTTCTTGCAAGTTGTTTTATTCTTGCAATATCTATTAAGTTTTCCAATTCTTTTGGAAGTCTACCATATCTATCAATAACCTCATCAATAACATTTTGAAGTTCTTCTTCTGTTCTGCATAAAGCAATGTTTTGGTATATTTCAATTTTTTGACTACTATTTTCAATAAAGTTATCTGGTATATAGCTAGAAACAGCTAAGTCGATTTGTACATCTTGTTCTTCTACTACTTCTATTCCTTGCATCTCTTTTATAACTTCATCTAACAATTTACAATATGTATCATAGCCGACTTGCTCCATGTGTCCATGTTGCATTTCTCCAAGCATACTTCCTGCTCCACGAATTTCCAAATCTCTCATTGCTATTTTAAATCCTGAACCAAATTCAGTAAATTCCTTAATCGCTTTTAAACGTTTATCAGCAACTTCTGATAATAGTTTATCTCTTTTATATGTTATATATGCATATGCTTGTTTGTCACTTCTACCAACTCTACCTCTAATTTGGTAAAGCTGTGCTAAACCTAGTCTGTCTGCATTTTCTACTATTATAGTATTAGCATTTGGTATATCTATTCCAGATTCTAATATTGTAGTACATACTAGTACATTTATTTCCTGGTTTATAAAACTTTCCATTATTTCTTCTAGTTCTCTACCACTCATTTTTCCATGAGCAAATCCTACTTTAGCTTCTGGAACTAGCATCGATATTTCATTTGATTTTTTCTCAATACCTTCTACTTGGTTAAATAGGTAAAATACCTGTCCACCTCTTTCAATTTCTTTAGTTATTGCCTCTGTTATTACTTCTTGATCATATTCAAGAACATAAGTTTGTACTGGTTTTCTGTTATGAGGTGGTTCATATATAACTGACATATCTCTAACGCCAACTATTGACATGTGTAGTGTTCTTGGTATTGGTGTTGCTGTCATTGTTAATACATCTATATTGGTTCTTAATTTTTTTATTTTTTCTTTATCTTTAACTCCGAAACGATGTTCTTCATCTATTATTAAAAGACCTAAATCCTTGAAATTAACATCTTCACTTAGTAGTCTATGTGTTCCAACAACTACATCAACTTCACCTAATTTAAGTTTCTTTATAATTTCATCTTGCTCTTTTTTAGTTTTAAATCTATTTAATAACTCAACATTTATAGCAAATTCTTGCATTCTAGTTTTAAATTCTTCATATTGTTGATTTGCAAGTATTGTAGTTGGCACCAAATATGCAACTTGTTTTTGGTCCATAATAGCTTTAAATGCAGCTCTTATTGCAACTTCTGTTTTACCATATCCTACATCTCCACATAAAAGTCTATCCATTGGTTGTGGTTTTTCCATATCTTTTTTTACATCTTGTATACATCTTAATTGATCATCTGTTTCTGTATATGGAAAACTATCTTCAAATTGTTTTTGCCAAGGAGTATCTGGTGAAAAGCTAAATCCTTTTATTTTTTGACGTTTGGCATATAGCTCTATTAAATCTTTTGCAACTGCTTCTAAATTTTTCTTTACTTTGCTAGTTGTTGCACTCCATTCTTTTCCACCTAGCTTATTTAGTCTAGGAGATGAATTATCTCCTCCACCTATATACTTTCTAACACTGTCTAAGCTGTTTGTAGGAACATATAGAATGTCATCATTTCTATATTTAATTTTAATATAGTCTTTTGTTACACCATCTGCTGTGATTGTATTTACCCCTATAAATTGTCCTATACCATGTGTTTGGTGTACTACTATATCACCTGGTTTTAAATCTGCAAATACAATTTTTTCACTATCTTTAAATGTACTAGATAATTTCTTTTTTCTTTTTACAGGTTCTTCAAAATTATTTTGTAGGCTAACTACTATTAAGTTTAAATCATAATTTTCAAATCCAGAAGAAAAGCCTCCAATTGTTACTATAATTTCACCTGGTTTAACATTTTCCGCTTCTTGTTCGTGTTTATAATTTATTTGATTTTCTTTTAAAATGTTGCATAGTTTTTTAGCACTTATTTCGTTACCAGCAAGTAATACTACTTTCTTTTTATTTTTTTGATATGTTACAATATCTGCAAGTAATAAATCTAATTGTAGGTTATAGAAGTTGATTTCTCTAGTTTCAAAATAGTATTTTTGAATGTTTTTAATTGAGTCATTTTGTTCTAAATATATTATTTGTTTTTCTTCAAAGTTATATTCAAATTTACTAATGTTTTCAATTGCTTCTGGCACAAATTTTTCTTTTTCTACTAATGATGCAATTAGTTTGTTGTTATCTTCTATTATGTTTGATTCTCTTTGATTTATTTTTGACTTTTCATCTAATAAAAGTAAATATTCATCTGACATATAGTCTAAAAATGAAGCTTGATTTTCATAAAATTCATTAAAATATTTATTGATTTTAGAAATATAATCTCCATTTTTTATAAGTTCTATGTCTTCTATTTCTTCAGGATATTTTTCTTGTATATTTTTTACCGCTTCTGATAAATCTTGTACTATTAATTCATGTGCTGGGAATATAGTTATTTCTTTTAGCATTTCTGTTGATCTTTGTGAAGATATTTGAAAAAATCTAATTGAATCAACTTCATCTCCCCAAAACTCAATTCTAACACCAATTTTTTCTGATAATCCTACATCTACTATTCCGCCACGAATACTAAATTGTCCTTTGTTTTCAATTAGGTCACTTCTTTCATAACCAAGTCCAACTAGTTTTTCTTTAATTCCATCTAATAAATATGTTTTTCCAACTTCAAAATCTATAACATTTTGATACAAAGTGTCTTTAGCAACCATTTTTTGCATAACAGCTTCTATTGTTGTAACTATTATTATTGGTTCTTTTTGTTTTTTAGCCAAATACATTTTGTTTAATACATCAATTCTTTTATATTCAATTTCTTTACTTTGTGCAACATAGTCATAACTTGTAATTTCTTTTTTAGGAAAGAAATATGTTTGCTTTATAAGTTTCTTTAAGTCTTGATATAACTTACGTGCTTGTATTTCATTATATGTTACTAACACCATTGGTCTTTTAGTTTCATTAAAAATACCTGCTAGTACATGTAGTTTTTCAACGTCAACCAAGCCCGATATAGCTATCGGGCCTGTTTTACTAATTTGTTTTGTGAGTTCTTGGAACTTTTTATTTTCTTCCAATGTTTTAATTAAAAAGTTCATTTTAAAATTTATTCCTCCATTAAAATACAAACCTGGTTGGAAAAGAATTAAATTTTAACAAGGAAAGTTGCATTTAAAAGGCAAGGGCGCAACCTTTTGGTTGTAACCGCGTTTTAAATGCAATTTGACGCAGTAAAAATTCTAATTATTTTTCAACCATTTTATCCTTCTACAAAATATTGTTTATACCAAATCAAGAAGCAATATATTGTATAAACTTTTCTATGTGTCATTGCTTTTCCTTCATAATAGTCATTTAAAAGTTTAACTATTTTATCTGTATCAAAGAATTTTGCTGCATATTCACTTTCAAAAGTTTCTTTTACTTTGTTATACCATTTTTCTTCTTTTAGCCAATATTTGAATGGAACCATAAATCCTTTTTTCTCTCTTTGTGCCCATTCTTTTGGAACTATTTTAGCTGCTGCTTTTCTTAGTGCATATTTTGTTGTGTCTTTTCCAACTATTTTATATTCTCTTGGTAGTTTAGAAGCGGTATCAAATACAACTCTATCTAATATAGGAACTCTTAATTCAAGTGATGCTGACATAGTCATTTTATCTGCTTTTAATAAAATATCATTTGGTAACCATAAATGCATGTCTAAGTATTGCATTTTTATTAAGTCATTTTGATCTTTTACTTTTGCAAATATTGGAGCTGTAACATCTTTAAAACTAATATTAGTTTTGTATTCTGGTTTTAACACATCATTTGCTTGTTCATCATCAAATATAAATGCTTGTCCAATGTAATTGTCTTCAATTGGTGTTCCTTCTGAAATTAAGAAGTTCTTTCCTTTTATGTTTGGTAATTTTTCAGCAAATTTTTTCATTTTTGCTCTAAATGAAAGTGGTAGTTTTTCATAAACATTATAGAATTTTGTTCTATGATATGTTTGATATCCACCAAATAATTCGTCTGCTCCCTCACCAGATAAAACTACTTTTACATCTTTTGCAGCTAATCTTGATAAATGATATAAAGGAACTGCTGAAAGATTTGCATGTGGTTCATCAGAATAATATTGCACATCTTCTAATGAATCAAAAAATTCTTCATCAGATATAATTTTGCTTGTATTTTTTATCTCTAAAATTTTTGATAAATCTTTAGCATAAACTGTTTCGTCAAAATTATCATAATTAAATCCTACTGTATATGTTTTGTCTGGCTTTGCATAAGATACAACATAACTTGAATCTACACCAGATGATAAAAATGAGCCTACCTCAACATCTGCTATTCTATGATAATCTATTGAGCTTGTTATTGTTTCATGTATACTATTTACAGTTTCTTCAAAGTTTTTCTTTTCTTCTATAAAGTTAAATGTATTGTATTCTGTTACTTCTAATTTGCCATCTTTATAAGTAAATTGATGACCTGGCTTTAGCCTATATACTCCTTTAAAAAATGTTTCGTCTAATGCAGAGTATTGGAAAGTCAAATATGTTTTTAAAGCCTCTTCATTTAATTCCTTTTTAAATTTTGGATGTGGTAAAAAGCTCTTTATTTCTGAGCCAAATATAAACATACCATCTCTGTTGTAATAATAAAATGGTTTTATTCCAAAATTGTCTCTTGCACCAAAAAGAACTTTGTTTTTAATATCCCATATTACAAATGCAAACATTCCTCTAAGTTTTTTAGTAATTTCTTGTCCATATTCTTCATATCCATGAAGAATAGTTTCTGTATCAGAATTATTGGCAAAAACATGGCCTTTTGCCATTAAGTCTTCTTTTAATTCTTGATAATTATATATTTCTCCATTAAATAAAATAACCATTGAGCTATCTTCATTAAACATTGGTTGATGTCCATTACTTAGGTCTATTATACTTAATCTTCTAAATGCTAGAGATATTTTATCATCTTCATAAAAACCTTCATCATCTGGTCCTCTATGTTTTATAGTATCTGACATACTTTTTATTATTTTTCTATCTTTTTCTCCATCTTCAACATATCCTACAAATCCACACATATTTTATCTCCTCTTTTCCTTTTTGTAGTATACACAAAAATGCCATTATTTGCAAGATATATTTATGATTTTTGCTATACAATAAAGAAAGCCTAACCCTTCAAGAGTTAGGCTTCCCTATAAGGAAGTGATTATATTTATTCATCACCTTTTACTTTTAAAAGACAGGTATTTTTTTCTTGTCGCATTTCCTCCTCTAGTACTCCGCTCCCTTTTGTTAGTTGCAAGTACTTCCTGCACCTCTTTTGCCAATTGTGGATGCACTCTTGGAAGTCTTATAACTAGGTCTTTGTGTACGGAAGAAACTGGTTTGCAATTCTCCGTCAAATTACTGCAATAATCGTTTTTTTTGACAATTTCATCCTTTATTTCTTCTTTTTTTTCTTCTTCTACATTTTTTACAATGACCTCATTTTCATAATCAAAATTTGTTAAACCTTTAAGAATTATTTCAACATTACCATTTTTATTAACGTTAATTCTGTCAATTATCTTTTTCAAGCTTTCATTTGTAAATCCTTTTCCAGTTAATATATTTTCAATTTTCTTTATTTTTTGCCTAATATCTTTATTTACAACATCTTCACTTGCAATACTAAAATTTGATATTTTAATTTGTGTTTCAATTTCTTTCATTTTAGCATTAATATTTTTAGTATATTCCTTAAATTCATCTTCAGTTATTAATTCATCTGTATACATTTTAACATACTTTTGCTTTGTCTTTTTCAATTTATCCAAATCTTTTTCCATTTCTTTTGCAGTTTTGAATTCTGTATTTTTTTCTTTTAAAATTTTATGATATTTTTCAATTGTAGACTTTATAAATTCATCTTTATTTTTTAGTATGCCATTAAAATATTCTTGAATTGCTTCTGTAAGTTTATTTTCATCAACTGCTACCATATTATCGCAATACTTTTTTCCCATTGTTTTTTTACCAGAACATTTCCATCTTATATATTCATTTTTATATAATCTTTGCTCTCTAAAAAATGAATATCCACAATGTTCACATTTTATTAATGTGCTATATAAAAATTTCGATGAGCGCCCTGCCTTTATCATTGGTTGCATATATTTTTCTGTATTTTCTTTTGTTTTATTTTGTGCTTTGTAAAACAATTCATCAGAAATTAATCTTAATTTTTCATTTTGAACTACTATTTGTTCACTTTCGGGAATTTTTCTTCTTTTACCTGTTAAAAAATCTACAACCTCACTTTGTTTATTTACAACTTGTCCAATATATATTTTGTGTTTTAAAATTCTACTAATAGCACCTGTTGTATAATAAGTATTATCTCTTTTAGTTCTTAATCCTTTATCATTAAGAATTCTAGCAATTTTTGCACATCCATATTCCTTGTTTGCATATAAATCAAATATTTCTTTAACTACCTCAGCTTCTTCTTCATTAATTTCCAAGTTATACTTATCTTTATCTTTTTTATTATAACCTAAAATTAAATTAGGAATTCTTCCTCTTTGAGCAGTTATATTCTTTCCAAACTTAACCTTTTTAGAAAGCCCTGCACTTTCCTCTTGAGCAATAGCTCCATATACAGTTAAAATAAATTCTGAATTACCTAATGCCTTATAACTATTAGTTATAAATTGTACATCAATATCCAATGATTTAAGCTCTCTAACACTAGTTAATAAATCTACAGTATTTCTTGCAAATCTACTTATATCTTTTACAACTAGCATATCGAATATTCCCTTTTTAGCATCTCTCATCATTCTATTAAATTCTTCTCTTTTTCTTGTTTGCCTTCCTGTAATTCCTTCATCTGCATATATATTAACTAACTCATAATTATTTTGTTTAGCAAACTCCTGAAAAAATATTTTTTGTTGTTCTAATGAATCCAACTGTTGTTCCTTCTCTGTACTAACTCTACAATAAGCAACTATTCTTACCATAAAAAATCTCTCCTTATTCTTAATTTAGTTACAGAAACATCTGTATTGCTAGATGTCTCTTTTAAACTTGTGTGTGATATTAACTCTGTATGAAATCAATTACAAGAGTATAAATAAAACTTGCACAATAAAATGCAAGTTCCACTATATTTATGTATTTTTTTCCTCTTCTTTTTGTAACAATTGTTGAACAACCATATCTTCCAATGCTTTTTCCAAGATTTTTTTATTATTTGGATCTATAATTTTTATATTTATAATTGAATTCATTTTACCTATCCTCCTCACATATTCAATTTATATGGAAACTTTGAGAAAAATATTACAAACTTTTTAAAATCCTTTCCAATCAATTCTTTTAGGAACGTCTGCTCCAACTGTTATATCTTTTTTTAGAACATAGGATTTAGTTCTTGTATTATATTTATATATAGAAGAATTCCAATTTCTAAATGCTCTATTTGAAATATGATTTTTAGCACCTGATAATTCTCTTACCGCTTGATCGTGCATATTCTTTACAACAGCCAAATTGTCTTGTTCACGATTTGCCCATTTTTGTTTCATATAACTTTTGGTATATTCTATATTTTTCTTTTTATTTTCAATTTTTCGATTTTCTTTTTCTTCTTTGCTCCTTGGGTCTTTAGAGATAACTCTTAATACTTTATATTTTGAAACTCCAAGTTTTGTAGCAATATCAATTTGTTTCATTTTTTCTTTAAAATACATATCAAGAATTTTGTTTTCCATATATACCCCCTGCAACTTTTTACTAAAGACTTTTATAGCTGACAAGACTATAGGGAAAATTCATTTTTGCCCTATTCCCTATGTTTTATTTACTTTTTGAAATAATTCTATTGAGTCTTCGTACTTCTTTTGTACCAAATTTATTATGCAACATTTTGATTTCACTTTTTAACTCTTTAGGTGTAATTTCTGTTCTACTATTTTTTAATGTATGAAAAGCAAGTTGTGCATAATCGATTAAAGTATCTAGGTCAAAAAGTTCTTTATTATTATCAACATCCATAAACTCTCCTCCTTTTTTATTTACTAATAGAAGTCCAAAAAAATTTATGGATGTTGCATTTTTGGGAAAATTTTTTAAATTTTTCTATTTTTTCTTAAATTTTTATAAATTTCAATTTTAATTTCCTGTGCCAAATCCTCGTCATAACTGTCACTTATAATGCTTGCATTTATTATTAGTGGCTTATAATCTTTTATTATTTTTAAGATTTCTTCATCAGATAAATTAAATTCATTAAACATTTTCATCCCCTCCTATTAATCCTCTTATAATTTTATTTAATGCCCTATTTCTAATTCGCCATATGCTTGTCCTATCTTTTTTCATTTCAATAGCAATTTGTTTTGTTGTTTTATTTTCTTTATACAACGAAAAAAGCACCATCTTTTCATCAAAAGACAATGCTTTAACAACATAATATAATTTTTTATCACTCATTACTTTTTCAAATTCCATAGCAGACTTAATCTCTTTTTCACATCTATTTAAGATTTCATCAAGCACAGATTCAGCCTCAATATTTTCGCAATCAAATAATTGCACACTACTGCTGTTAATATAATTATAATTATCTCTTATATATTTTTTTCTTGTGTTAATAATAATCCTTTTCAAATATGATTTTTCCTCATTTGATAACTCTTCTACTAAATAATTCTTTCTTTCCATTTTACATTCTCCAATCTAAAAAAATTGGACAATGCCATAAAACAAAGAAAGAATTATAAAATTATGTATTTATATAATATACAATTCTAACTTCTACATATATATCCCCTCCAAACAATAATCTAAAATAAAATTCAATTATTAAGTTTATAAAATATCTTAAGTGTATTACCTAGTTTTCTTTAGATAATTCCTTCTTCATTTTAGACTATTGTCCGTACTTATATATATAACACACTTTTATATAAACAGCTTATTGGGGCTACATATGAGTTAAAAAGGAAACAAAAAAGCTAAAAAGTGTACATTTGGATTGTCTTTTTTAATAATTGTCTACTTATGTAAATGTAACCTCTGCGTATATTGAAAATACAGGGTTTTAATGATATAATGTCCATAATTTAATACTCACTCAGATCTTAGCAATGGATATTTTATTGGAGGTAGAATGAATGAAAACAACCATTTTAATTGCAGAAGATAACGAATCTTTATTCAACCGTTATCAAGAAATTATTGCAAAAGATGAATCTTTTGAATTAGTTGGATATGCTAAGGATGGACAAACTGCTTTGGAAATGTACAAAGAATTAAAACCTAATATTTTTATATTAGATTTAGGATTACCAAAGATGACTCGGTTTAGAGATATTAAATGAACTTACAACATATGAAGGTAGCAAAAGAAAATGTAATGTAATTGTAGTTTCAGGAGATTATAAATTACGTTTAGAATTAATGAATACGAAAAAAGTCTATGAAATTTTTTCAAAACCAACTGACCTTGATTTACTAAAAAATTCAATAGACAAATTAAGAGATGAACTAACACAGGAAGATTTTCCAACTGAAAAATTCTTTAGAATTCTTTTGAAATTGAATTTAAATCCTTATTCTCATAATGTTAAAGTATTAAATCAGGCAATGGAACTGTGCTATTATAATGATTACTTACTTGATAATTTAACAATTTTACACAAAACTATTGCTTGTAAAGAAGGATGCTCTCCTGAAAAAATTAAATCTTGTTTGAGAGGAACTACAAAGAATTTAAATAGAAACAATTCCCCTCAAACTTTAAATAAATTTTTTTATATTGATGATACTAAAAGAAAGACTGAAGTTTCAACAAAACATTTTATGAATGGATTATTGATAGCCTTAAAGAAATAACAATCCCATAGAGTAATTTCTATGGGATTGTATGTTTTTTATTCATTGTAATCTTAATTTACCAAATACTCATTAAAATTTTTAATAAATAATTTTGCCTCATCTTCCGTAATTCTATTATTTACTTTTGCCAGACCTACTAATGCAATTACATTATCTTTTCTTCCTCCAGTAACAATTTCATCTATAACATATGTTGGAATCTCAATTAACAAATCATTTTTTATCTTTTCTTGTAGTCTATTTGTTTTCTCCAATATAATATCATTTTTTTCAGTTTCTACTTCATATTTATTCTCCATTTTTACCTGCCTTTCATTGTTGAATTTTAAATAATTCATTTTGACACAGTCTCAATGTCATAATAACACGATTATCGAGATAAAATCAAGTAAATACTATTAAAAAGGTGGTTTTATTTATGAGTATACGCAAATTGAATAATAATTTTAATGTTATTAGTGATAATTTGATAAAATTAAGGACAAATAAACATCTATCTCAAGCTGATGTTGCTAGTGATTTAAATTTACTTGGAATTAATATTCATAAAAATGATATAAGTAAAATTGAAGCAAATGACCGAGTTGTTAAAGATTATGAATTATATGGATTTGCAAAGGTTCTTGGTGTTTCAATATTAGATTTACTAGATGGTATTGAAGATAAATTGGAAAAATAAAAATGTAAAACACAGATTTTAACTCATCTGTGTTTTATATTTTTATTTTATTGCAGTTATTCCATAATATCTTCTAACTAGCAATATCCCTTTTTCAAATGTATTCTCACTTATGTATTTTCCCAAAAGTTTTAAATCAATTCTTCCTTGATTTTCAAAATCTTTTTCTAATACTTCTGAAAAATTATCTAAAATTGGTGTTTTATATAGTAATGCTAATAAATTATCTTTTGTTTTATAGTATTCCCTTATGTGTATTGGAATTAATTCAACATTTCTAAAACCTGCTGATAATATGTTTTCATAATCAATTAGACTTATTGGCTTTTCATCTTTAAATCCTTGGCCTTTCCCAAATAATAGTTTTAAAGACCAGCAATCCATTTTATCTACGCCTCTTAAAATTAACTTTCCATTTGGTTTTAATGTCTTATAGACCTGATTTGCATCTATGCATGTGTGTCTTGCAACTACAATGTCAAAATAATTTGCAGGTACATCCATTTTAAGATTGTTCATTACTCTAAAATTTATATTTTTTCTATTAGAATTTAGTAAATTTTGTTTTGCTGTTTTTATCATTTCAGGAGAAAAATCTGTTGCAACAATTTCTTGTACTTCTGGATAATTCTTTATTACTTTTTCTCCTCCACCTGTTCCTAAATCTAATATTTTAGAGTTTTTTTTAGCGTTTTCACTTAAAATTTGATACATATCCCAATTTGTTAAGTTTTCTTCTTCACATTTTATCATTGAAAAATCCCAATTTTTTATTTCATTATAAAAATTATATTCATTTTTCATTTTTATCGCTTCCTTTTTTATAATATTTGGTTGTAAAACAAATAAGAACCTCCCTTCTATAAACAGCAAAAACAACCATAATTTTGCTATGGTTTTAATTTTCGCCATTCATAAAGAAAGATTCTCAACATTCTCTATTATTCAAATCAAAACGATTATCAATTTCTACGATAGTATCACGCGAATGGACTAATTGAAATACTATGTCTTTATTTTAGCATATTTTTTTGAAATTGTAAAATTTAATTTTTCAAGATAAATCTGTCATCCATTTCAATTTTTCTTATTGTTTCATCAACAGACAAACCCGTTGTAAATAGAACATTGCTCATATGATAATTTTTACCCTTAAAACTCTTTAATAAAGTTAAGCAACGCTCTCCCATTTGACAATCAACAGGTCTTTCTTTATCCCTTTGCAATATTGTGTTTTCATCTGTCATTAAAACAACAAATTTTATATTACAATCTTTGATTCCATTTTGTATTAATTTTAAACTTTCTGGTGTTACAATATAATTAAAAATTACATCATATCCATCATCTAAATATGTTTTAATTGAATTTATACAAACTTTCCAAAATGTTTGTAAATGATTGCCTTCTTTCCAAGCTTGAACATATCCCCCAACTACTTGATGGTATATGTTATCACCTTCTATTAATGCGGATTTATTTTTTAATTTTGCAATTTCTTTTGATATTGTACTTTTGCCGAACTCCTGCAGGTCCAGTTATGATATATAAATTTGCCATTTTTTCACCTACTTATTATATATTTGACATATTAATAAATTCTTTAAATAGTTTTTCAACGTACTCCTCATTTAGTAATAATTCGGGATGCCATTTAATTCCTAATACAAATTTTTTATTTTCTAGCTCAAATGATTCAACTAATCCATCTTCAGAATATGAAGAAATTTTAGCATATGGTTCAACATTTTCCTTAGTAGCAATCATTTCATGAATACTATTCACTTTTATATTTTGTTTTTGTACTATTTCATACATTTTGGTATCTTTTATAATCTTAATATTATGTCTATAATTAATATCATAATGATTATGGATCTTGGATTCATCTTTAATTACGTCTGTTCCTATTGCTCTTAAAATATTATTAAAACCAGCACATATTCCAATTAGTGGCTTATCTAATTCTATTATTCGTTTTGCAATTTCAATTTCATAATTACAACTATATTCACCACCTTGTAAAACAAATCCATCACATAAATCTATTTGTCTATATAAATCTTCCTTTTCTTCTTTACTGATAATATTATTATCTTTTATATCATTATCATTAAACTTTAATGTTTTATTTGTAGGAAGAAGAGTTATTGCTATTCCACCATTTTTTACAATTAAATATCTTATCTCATCCACTTCATCTATTCTATGCCATAAGTCTTCATTATACTTTGGTTGAACTTTTCCTATAATTCCAATAATTGGTTTATCCATCACCATCATATCCCCCCATAAACCATTTTTTTACCTTGTATGATTTCCATTATTTGATATTTTCCAACTTATATTTTTTTTAATAGATTTAATTTTATTTATTATACTTGTAACATTTAAATTTTTTATTATTTAGCAATCTATAATTTATTTTTGTAATAACTATCCGCTAAATATAAAGCACCTAATGGATTGTGTGCCAGTACTCTATCTTTTACCGCCAATACTGTTACTGGAGCTTTAGAATACTTAAAAAATAATGTATCATGTCCAACACATAACCCCAATATTATGTTGAAATCTGTTTTTTCTTTATTTAAAAATTCTGCTTGCGCTATTGGATTACACATAGGAACATTACAATTTTCAATACCAATTTTAATACGGTTCACGCTTCCAAGCTTGCATATAACCGATTCCACTTCGAATTCATGTTCTTTTAATATTTGAGCAAAAATATTAGCTTCATTTGAAAGTCCCACACAAAATGCTAATCCCAATTTTTTGTAATTCATTTTTTTGCAAAACTCAATTATCTCCTTTACTCTTGTTTTAGCACCATAATCATCCATAACAACCTCGGCTGACGTTTTTGCGATTTCATAATTTTCTTTGTTTTTATATTTTTTTGAAATCTCATCTAAAAATTCATTTTCATTTTTAGTTGGACAATTTATTGGTGCATTTTCTAAATCATTCTTATGACATGAATGCTGTTTGCAATATGCACATGTATACTTCATAATTATCTCTCCTTCCAATCTCTCATTTTTTAATGAATCCTTTTATCTCTAGTCAAAATTGTAACAACCTCGTCTTCTTCTTTACCTGTTGCCATTGATATAAAAGCATTTTTTCTTACACTAACTACTTCATAGCCTAATTTTTCTTGCATAGTTTTTGATGCAATATTATCTGTAAAAAATCCATTCTCAATCTTGTCCATTTTTAAATCATTAAATATAAATTCAATTCTTCTATTAAAAGCTTCTTTTCCATAACCTTTGCCTTGATATTTCCTATTTAGCCAAATTCCACCACCAGCTATTTTATTTGCACTATCTTTAATACAAGCCTCTACAATTCCTATTAGCTTATTTTCTTCTTTCAATATAATACCAAATCTATAATTTATTTTATCTTCTTGTGCGTGTTTAATATACTCTTCTGCATCTTGTTTTGCATAAGGATATGGGGCTCTTGATAGCCATTTTGAAACTTCTATATCATTTAATCCCTCAACTATATCATCTGCATCAGAATTTTGTAAATCTCTTAATATTAGTCTTTCTGTTTCTAATTTAATCATTTTTTAATCACTCCATTTAATTCTTTTATAATATCACATCAATTGTATGATAACAATACTTTGCAAGGGCTGTTATTATATAGTAGTCTCTAATTTTTTTATATAATCGTTTATTTCTTCCCTTGATTTAAAAATAATAATCTTTTTATCATCTTTATATTTACCAAGCAATTCATATATAGCAGGTAATTTCTGTGTTGAAAATTCTTCTATTAATTTTCTAAAATCTTCATTAAACTCTGTTTCAACCCATGGCATATCATCACGTTTTTTACCAACACGTGACTTTGCACCAGAAATACAATCTTCTAATGGTATATTTAGTAAAAATGCTGTATCACATTCCTTTAGTCTTGTTTCAATTGTACGTTGGTAATTACCTTCTATAATCCAATTTTCTGTATTAAATATTTCTTGCAATCTCCTATCAAATTTTTCTCTTGAAATTGTTGTTCTATCAGGTTTATGCCAAATCATATCTAAATGATACAATGGAAATTTGGTAATCTCACTTAATTTTTTGCCAAATGTACTTTTCCCAGAGCCTGGGCATCCTATTATAATTATTTTTTTCATATTACACATAATACCTCCATTTCTTCTATATATTCCTTCAATTTTCCTACATAATACCACATAATTATAATTTTCACAATGTTAAGTAACTATTCTACCATCTAAGGTGCAAAAAAATAAAGCCGACTTTATAAATCGACTTATATACTATTTTTACTTTTTTAATCCTAGAAATATTAATCAATTTTTTATTAATTGAACATATTATGCTAAATGTTCAAAATCTTCCTCTAAATTCTTATCTTCTAATTCCCTCAAAACAAGTCCTTCAAGATTTTTCATTTTTGTTTCAAAATCCTTTTCAACGGGTATAAAATGAAAATTTGGATGTTTACTCCATACCTCCACGGTTTTTTGTTCTTGAACTCTTGCCTGTTCTGGGCTTGAAAATCTAAACTGGTTAGTTGATTTATCATAAAATTCTGCATCTCCAACCGCCGTACTTTCCATATGGAATATGGCATCATATCTATCCAAAACATCTTTTTCACTTAATTGATGTACATCTAATATTTTTCTAAATTCTTCCTCTGATAAATAAACTTTACCATCCAAAAGTCCTCTATCCAAAAGCAATATCGTTTTTTGCTTACTCTTATTCAACACTCTTTTATATAAATCTTCTTTAAAAATTTGCATTTCAAATATAACTTTTTGGAAATCGATTTTCGAAATAGTACCTTCTGAACATATGAAACCATTTTGTCTTGTCTCAGTTGCAAGTTCAGGGATAGTAATTACATTGTATTGTAACTTAGTTAAAAATTTTTTAAGTTCTTCCAAACCTTCACTTTTACCGGCACAAGGTCCTCCGGTTAAAACTATACTTTTTATATTGTTTTTATTCATTTTCACACTCTCTTCTTTCAAAGATTTCCGGTAATAATTCACTGATTGTACAATACTTATTTTCGGAAACCATAACCTTAGTCTCTAAATTTTTACTATCTATCATGCGAATTAACTCTCTACATTTTCCACATGGAGAATAAATGAAACCTTTAACAGAATAAGAAACAATTTTTTTTATTTCACTTTCTCCATGTTTTAACATCTCTAATATTGCTGCCTGTTCAGCACAGTTTCCAAGTGCACATTTTGAATTTATATTAATCCCCGTATAAATATTTCCTTTACTGCTCATTAGAGCACAAGATACATGACCGCAATATGCATATTCGCTTAAAATTCTCTTTCGTGCATACTTCTTAGCTTCAACTAATAATCTTTCAAAATCTTTATCCATCTTTTTTCCTCTCACCTAGATTTGATATTATACAATACTTTTATCATGTTATACAATAATGCCATTCCCCATATTACATAAATAAAAGGAAAAACAATCATATACATAAATGCCCACAGCATATCTTTTACTTTATACTCAGCTAATATATGACAAATAATTAAAATACCTAATATACCACATAGTATGTTAACTTTGAAAATAGAATAGATAAGTATATATATTGGGATCCACAAAAGATTAAAGAAAAATGCATGTATTAGTATATATGGTAAAGCTTTGCTCTTTCTATTAAAAATAATTGTTTCTGCTAATCCTTTAGCCCATCTAATTCTTTGCTTTAATAACATTACTATAGTTTCCTTCGGTTTTTCATATCCCAATACTTCTTTTACAAAAAACACCGGCATATTTTGTTCTCTTACTATTGCCCCAATCATCAGGTCATCATATACGGTATCTACATCTGGCAACTTATTAATAAGATACTGTTTATTTATCATAAAAATTTGTCCTGGGAGACTAATTCCTATCTTAGTATTCCATAAAAATGGTCTTATGTAATCGTGTGAAAGGTTTTTGTCAATATTTATAAGTTTTGGAACAAATCCCTTAACTTTTCTAGCTTTTATTTTTCCCCATGCGATACTATAATCCTTATTAAAACAATTATTAATAAATTTTATTATATTTTCTTTGTCTATCATTATATCATTATCAAAACATATAATATCATTAAATCTAGCCTCGTTTAATAATATTCTTATTCTTTTATATTTTGTCATTTGTGGAGTTATAATATTTCTGTATGTCTTATCCTTAATTTTGGAATTGCTGAAAATTATTACTTCCGTATTATCAAAATTTTTTTCTAAAAAGTGTATAGTATCATAAATTTCTTCGTTATCCTTTTCATTATTACTTATAAATGTTGCAATAGTTATACCTTTCGTTATTATTACCTCCATTCGTAACTGCACTCTTCACTAGCACATCCACCAATTCAATTTGTGCATTAACATTATCTATAGTGTGGTTACCTTGTACAAATATAACTTTTTTATTTGTACAAATTGTCTTATTTAATAATTCAATACCATGGTACATTGGTATTTTTTTATCATATACGGATAATACAATATCCATATTATCTATATTGACTTTGCATTGCTTAGGAGAAAAAATCCATTGGTCAGTTAAATCAAACCCTCTCTCTTCTGAAAGAATTTTTCGTGATGAAAATGGATTAATAAGTGTTATTCTTTCCGGTTTTTTTCCCTTTACAAAGTTAACACTATAATATAATAATGCTGCACCCAAGCTTATTCCTATCCACCAATCTGCTTCATTATTTACAATCTGTTTCCATTCATTAGGGGAAAGTTCTCCATCATCATATTTTATATTAATAAAATCAATTTCAAAACCCTTGTCTATAAGTTCATTTCTAAATGTTTTTAAAATCTCCAAATCCTGGCCTCTACCAGCCCAATACAATATTTTTTTCATTATAAAAGTCCCTCATATACTTCATTTGCCAAACTATTTCTTAAAACTCCCGCATCAAAAAATGGCTTATAGTCATATTTATGATATAACTCAGATGCATATCTATATAAATCTAATATATATTTTTCATCTATCCTACCTAGCCTTTTTCCAATAACAGAACCAACTTCTGCGTGATATATATTTGCACCTGGAACAATACCGTGTTCAGCCATAAACTTAAATCCTTCTTTCATATCTTCTATTGGTACAATTCCTGCGACAAAATTGCTCCATACTTTTCCATCACCATATATATCTCTTAAATAAAGAAGTGATTCAACTACATAATCAAAACCGACATATTTCTCTTTTCCAGGGCAAATTTTTTCAAAATTGCTCTTAGGCCATACTTCTATATTAAAGCTTGGATTTTCTACACCATTGTCATACAATTCCTTAAGTTTACTCATTGTTTTAGGTGGCATCATTGCAACATTTCCCTTTATTTTTCCATTCCATTTTAATTTATCCTTTACAGCTTTGATTACTTCCATATGTTTATCAAATTCTTCATCAGTATTTAAATGTGAACCCCCAGTTATTATTATATAATTATAATCATCATATTTTGTTGCAAGTTCACAAACCTCTGCTAATTCATCAGGTTCTTTTATAATTTCAACAGGGTCATCTCTCCTTACAGCATTTTTTACTGAACAAAATTTGCAAGGCAAACCTACATTATGAAATTCACACCCCGAAAAAATATTTATATTCATACAATTAAGTCCATATAACTGTGCTAATTTTTTCGTTGGTGTACCCTTGCTTGTTTTATAGTTCCAAAAATTTGGTCTTGGTATAAAAGTAAATTCTGACAAATATTTACCATCATTTTTTATGTATAGTTTATTGTTTTCTAAAGTTAAAGTTAGCGGTGAATCAGGTCTGATATGTAATTTTGAAACTATGCCTCCTGGTAATAATATTTCTGATGGTGTTAGCCTATTTTTATCTACATTCCAATTTCCATTATCGTAAGCATAATGTTCCTCTTTAAAGAAGCTTTGATATTTTTGAAATATCTCTGGATTATCCTGTACACCGTAAACTAATAATTTTAATTTAGCATTTGCACTATTTTTTCTTTCGTCTTTTCTTTCAACAAACTTTTCTACATTTTTCTCCATTTTTTATTCTCCCTTCTTTATATTAAATATTAACTTAAACTTAATTAAATATGTTTATATTTTTAATATTAACATTACCTATCATCATGTTCAAATTTTTTTGAATTTGTCATATTTACTTTTGGAGCAAAACTAGGATCATACTCCCTAGTATACCTTTCAACTCTTGATAAAACTGTATTATCAAACCTCTTGTCAAAACATAAGTCCCTTCCTAACCATTGCGGTTTTACAAATTTTTTGGCTGCTTCTATATTTGGGAACTCAACTTCTGCAAACACTAATCCTTCTAGATTTCCGTGAAAAACATCCAATTCAACATTCAATCCATCTCCAATAGGTATTATATACCTATCCTTTTTTATTAAGTAATTTTCTATTTTTCCTAATAGCAAATTATAATTTTCCTCACTTAATGGCATTGTATACTCAATGTTTTGAATCGCATCTTTTTCATCTACCCCTTTTTGTTTCCATTTATAGTTTAACGTATATTCATCATTAGATTTTCTTATTCTTACGGTTGGTTTTATGCATAAGTATCCTTGCTCTATTTTCTCCTTTTCGTACTTTTCTAAATTTTGTGGCATTTTTTCTACAGCAAATTTTTTTTCAATTTCCATCGTTAAACCTCCCAATTTTTTTATATTGATATAAACTAGTTGATATATTAATTTTATCTATCACTCTGATATTCTTCTCTCTTATTCATTTTTAAGTATCTACATACCTCTTCAAAAACTTGATTTTCATCTTTATTTGATGTATCTATATTAATCCAATCTATCTCGACTTTTTTTTGCATTTCATTTAAAAACCACCTATATCTATGATTTCTCTCCATCGTTATATCATCAAAATCATCTGCTTTTCTTTTTTCAATTCTGTCTATTCTCTTCTCAAAATCACAGGACAAACATATTATTCCATCTGGCTTATAAAACTTTGAACATATCTCATCCTGTATTTTGCCAACATCTTCATAGCTAAAAATCTTATCCGCATATGCTGCTGCTAATGTACTTATCCAATATCTAACTAATATTGTATCTTGATTTGAATTTTTAACTCGCTCACTACATATTGCACCATACTCTAGAAATTTTTTAACTCTTTGTTTTCCAATAAATTTTTTTGCCTCCTTATTTAGTTTTATTATATCTTCTTCATTAGTTACAATCCTAAATCCAAATTTCTTTTGTAGTTTTATTGCTAATGTGTCCTTTCCAGTACCATTATCTCCCTCGATAACAAAAAAACTCATTTTTTTCAAATCCTTTCTGTATACTGTAGCATCCTTTATTCTGCTTAAACTGCAACACCAATAAATTCTAACAGCTATTTTGTATTTTATGTTAACATATTTTAACTTCTTTGTCAATATTTACGGTAAAAATTTTTCTAGCTAAATTTTAAGAATTTTATTTATATTAAAGCTTATAATTCATTTTTATTTTTATATTTTATTTACTTTGCATATTGTTGCATAAAATTTTTCTTTATTTGATGCTAGATCAGTTATATCATCCAAATATTTCTTGTATAATTCATCATCAAAATACATTTTAGTTCTTGCATAGCCATTTATACCAAATTTTTTTATTATAAAAAGTCTGCATTCTTCGATTACTTGACTCTCACTTAATTCAGGGTAATGTTTTCTATTATATGAATAACACCTTTTAAGTGTTGTTGTAACATCTGTATTTCTATCTGCTGATGATACAATTTTACCATATATACTTCTTGGCTCGCCATCCATCGAAGATCTATGATCTTCAACTGCTTCACTCATTATCTTTATTTGTTCGCCTGTAAAAAAATCTCTTAAACGATTATCCTTGCTGAGCATCTGTGCTGATAATTCTTCATGATTTTTGGCATCAATGTGATGTGCTACATCATGGTACGCAGCAACACAATACACAATTTCATAATCAATATTTGCTATCTTTTGGGCAAATTTCAAACTCCTATTTATTACATATTCTGCATGATCTATACCATGTCCTTTATCATTTTTATTATAATGAAATTGAATAATCTCGTTCATATAATTTACTAATTCTTCACGTATATTATACATTTCTAAATTCATAATAACCCAACCCCTTTCTGTTATTTTTTCAACGAAATTTTAACACACTTGTACCGTGATTATCAATATACTAGTCAAAAAAAATCAAACTTTTTGAACTTTATGCGTAAAATCAACCAAAACATATTTTCCATGTCCACTCGTTCAATTTTTCTATTGGTTAAGAGTCTTTAAACTTAAAATAATCTACTCCAACAATCAGTCATTATCTATTAAACAATTCTTAATTACATTTGCACCACTTCTAAAACCTTGCCTATAATAAATATAATTTAAAAATCCCATTTCATCTTTTATAAGCTCTTTATAATTTTCTAACATTTCCTTACATTTTTCTTTTATATTAGGGTCTTCAATTGATTCAAAAACAATTTTGCAAATTTTTTCACTGCTTTCTTCTTCTTTTCTATAATAATTTTTTAATTTTTCTCTTGTTATTTTGCTTATAAAATTCCCCCTATCCTCGTCATATTCATAAATAATATCAATAACATCTTGCTCTTTTTCATTATTAATATCATCCATTAATTATCACCTCCACATTTAATTGTGTGTGATATTAACTCTGTTGAAATAGCTTGTCAACTCTATTTGTATTTTTTATTTATTCTTCCTCCTGAAACCCTGAAATTTCAGAGTCAAGCGAAATGGTGTATTATCCCCTTACGTACATAAAAAAATAATACACCATAAACGAAACCCCTCATTCCGTCGTTTCGCTTATGGCGGTCTAGTATGTAGATTTAAAATCTACTACTGATGCTGACTTTAAAAGTCTTTATGCATACTTGCCCACACTTTTTACACCAGTATATCCATCTTACAAGTTTTGCCTCCTAGAACTCTTTGTTTATTGTGAGTTTGCGTTACGAAATCTCACCTACACATATATTTTAAATAGACCGTTTAAAATACTGCAAGTCATTTTATAGCATTCGCTGACTAGACGTGTCACTTTATTATTTTAAAACGAGTTTATGGCATCTCTCGTTATAGCAAAGAAAAAGACACCTATAAAAATATAGATGCCCTTTTATGCCTATTATTTAATTAATTCTACATACCTGTTCTTGGTAATTTCTTAACATTTATTTGTTTTTCATATACTTTAGTTGTATGATTGTCATTGTCCCAAACTTTGTACGTTTTGTTATAGCCTTCAACTTTCGTTTTATTTGTAAATGTATCATCATTTTTTACATCTGAATTTACTCTTACAAAAATATATGGATTAATAACTGATTCAAATCCAACTTCAACATTACCAAAGTCAGCCTTAAATTCTGTTACATATTCATCTTCTGCAAGTTCTAATTCTGCAAAATCAATATAGTTATTAACTTTTGTACTTAAGTTCTCTTTTAGTAATTTATAATCATTTTTATTAGTTTTATAGTAAATTGAATATCTTAAATCTTGATTAAATGTACCTGTTATTAATTTTGTAATTCTTACATAGTCTGTTGGCAATTCATCTGTCCAAGTAAAGTTATTTAATGGTGTATTACCTGTATTTTTCAATTTGAAATCGTATTTTATTTCTTGATTTGCAGTTGTTTGAATTATGCCTTCTTTTTCAACATCAATTGATGGCTTTTCTGATTTATTTGTTACATCAACTTCTACAACTTCTTTGTGTACTTTTATTTCAGTTGTAAATTCTTTATCATTTAATAAATACCATTCACCTGCTGATACTTCTTTTATAAAATATTTTCCTTTTAGTAGAATGTCTGACATAGCAATACCTTTTTCATCTGTTACAACCTCTTGAACAAGTTTGTGGTCTTTATCATATATAGCAAATTTTACATTTGGAATTGGCTCTCCTGCTTTTTTGCCATTTATAATATTATCATCTTCACTTGTTTTAACAATTTTGATTTGTCCTTTTATCTTTTCGTTTTCAAATTTAATATTTGTTATTTGGTTTTCTTCAAGTTTAATGGTTTTTATTTCTTCATCAAGTGAATATTCTTCCAATGTTTCTTTTTCTTTTAACCTTAAATTTTCAAAATCTCTGATAGCATATTTTGATGTAGTTGCCTCTCCATTTTCATTAGTTACTATTGTTTCTAAGACTTTTCCATTTTTATCTAAAACATCAAATTTTACACCTTTTAGTTTTACTTCGTTGTTATCTTTATCAACCTTTATTACTTTTACTTGTCCCTTCTTAAGTTCATTTTCTACTTGTATTTCTTTAGTTAAATTCCATTCTACTTTTATATCTTTATTATCTGCTAAATTATACCATTTACTTGTTTTAGTTTCGATTAAAGAATAATCTCCTGTTCTTAAGTTCTTAATTTCTAATTCTCCATTAGCATCTGTATAATATGTTCCAATTACTTTTTGGAATTCGTTTGAATATAATTGAAATTCTACATTTCCAAGTACCACCCTGTGATTATCTTTATCAATTTTATAAACTTTAACATTTCCTTTTTTATGAGTATTTGTTACATCTACTTTTGCAGTTTTATTATATTCAACATATACATCTTTTTCTGCAGTATTTAAAATATAATCATTATTAGTTGCAATCTCAACTAATTTATAATCTCCTTGATATAAGTTTTCAAATATTGCTACACCATCATTATTTGTTTTTGCATTTCCAACTATTGTTCCATCTGCATTTTTTAATGCAAATTCAACACCTGCAATTGCTTTATGTGTTTCATCATCTGTTTTATTAACTTCAATTCTCCCACTATTGTTTTTAATATTTAATATTGTTCTTCCATTTCCATCACCAAATGGGTCAAATGCTAATGCATAGTTTTGGGTTCCTGCTACAGTTGTTTTTCCATAAAATACTGGATATGTTTTGCATTTTCCTTGAATGTTAATTATTGCATTTGAAATATCTTTATTCATTTGTGCTTTTGGAACTTTTATAAATAAACTTTCTTTTCCATTATAAGAATTTGTTTGAGTTCCATTTCCTTTTGTAATTATTGTTCCTTCAGGTAGATTTGCTGTAGCTGTTATTTCATAAGATGCCATATCAACTTGACTTGAAACATCTACTTTTTGTACATAATAATTACCTTCTTCATACATATTACCTACTGGTGTTAATGTTACCATTGGGTCAGATGGTTGTTGACTTCCGTTTCTAGCCTCATATACAATTCTTTTAATTGCATCTGCTATTCTTTGACCTCTATCATCTCCACCTCTATATCTATCAGGATTCCATCCATACAAAGCACAATAGACTGCTTGTTTAGTCGCTAAATATGCATCATCATCTGTATCTACTCCAAGGTCTGATGCTGACCTATATGGATAACCATTAATAACTGCTCTCCATACTAAAACATTATCAATCATTGAATCTACTGTTACTCCATAGTTGCCATTTTCTACTACTCCAGGTAAATCATTATTTACACAATATGCTGGATATTCATTTCCATTATATGAATAAAATGCTGGATTACAAATTACATATGACCACGATTGTCTTTCATCATTCCAATATTGTAAATGATAATCCATAACCCCTTTTCCATATATTTCTGCTGAACTTATCTCTGTTGCGAATACTTTTCCCAAACTAGAAAGTATTGTCATTATAACCATTATAGTAGCTACTACTTTTTTACTTTTATTTATCATAATTTTTCCTTTCCATCAAAAAAGACACTTCAAAAAGTGCCTTTTCAATTATTAAATTTCTAAATCTTCATCCATTACCTCTTGTTTAGCTATATTGCAAGTCACTTCTGTTGCCTGTACACATAGCCTCTGCTCTCTTCTGTTAGGTATGCAAGTAATCATCGTTAATTTATTTTCTTTTGTATTTTCTAGTAAACTCCAGTCTGTTTCAAAAATAGCTTGGATATTATCAACTCTGTATGTTCTTTCATAAAATTTAGTCTTATATTTTACTATATCACCAACTTCAAGCTCATTTAATCTAGCAAAGAATGAATCTCCATAACCTCTATTATGTCCTGCTAAACCAATATTTCCATCATAAGTTGCTGTTGATTCTATATGACCTATGTAATCTTTAAGAACATCATTGGTAGAGCCTTCCTTAACAGTTACATTTAATCCAATTTTATCAATAGTCAAAATACCAAGAACTGAATCATCCCATAAGTCTTCTACTTTATCATAAGTTACATTTTCAAATTTAGAATCAGTTTTAATGCTATTTACATCAGCTAAATTTTTATTTATGTATCTATCAATAGCAAACCAAACAATTCCCAATGCAGTAATAAGAATACAAACAATTATTATTACAATTCGAAACTTTTTCAAATTACTCACCTCCTAAACCAATACTTCGAATTCTCTATTTTGTATATTATAATTATATTGTTTGTCGAAATATTTGAATTTTACAGTCTTTCCTTTAATCTTTTTATATAAAGATTTTGAAACTACAACCTTGTAATTTCTAGACTGATAATTATATGGAGTTAGGTCAACAATCATTTTGCCCTCATTTAAATGCGCTTTTTTTACTAACTTATATTCTCCATTTATTAGATTATAGATTTTTACATTTTTTGAATTTAAAAGAACAATACCACAAGTACATAATATTCCTGTTGTTCCAACTACTGCTTGAGGTACAACTTTATTATCTTTTTTATCCTCTTTTTTAACTTCAGGTTTGCTACTATCTATTTCTTTATATTTAACAGTAAATGTTGTTGTATCTTTTACTTGTTTTTCAAGTGTTCCTGTATACTTAACTTTTGCTATATAACTTGTAATTATTGTTCTTGTATTTTTGCCTTCATATTTCATCGTTCCACTATATTTAACTGGAACTTGTTTGCCATCAACTTCTTCAGTTTCTGTTACATCCCATACAGGATTTACAAGATAATAAGTTAAACCATTTTCTTTTAATTCTTTTGGAACATCATTTAATTCATTACTAGATACATTTGTATATTTTCTTTGTAAATACACTTTATATTCTTCTTTGTAACTATCAGCAGGAGTTAATTCTATTGAAGAATCCTCTCTACTTATAGTACCTTTAAAACCATCATCTTCAATATTTTTTGTTTCTTCAAACAAATTAATTGCTGATGATTTTTTACTTGCCTCAACTATTTTTTCTTCAATAGTTTCGTATTTTTTACTTTCTTTTTTTAAATTATCTTTTCTTTCAACATCTTGTAATTCATATTTTTTTCCATTTTCAGTTATGGTCTTTTCAATTGAATTATAGTAATCTTGTGATACACTATAATCAACTTTTTTGCTCTTTTCTATAACATTTGAATTTGTTGCAAAACTAAAACCTGCATTAACTAGCATTAACCCTGTAATTCCAAGTGTTATTAACATTTTTTTATTCATATTTCCTCCATTCTATTTCAAGCCAAATCCTTGAAATACCATATTTCTTAATTGTTCATTAACAAGAATTGTCAAACCAATAGATGTAAATATAAAAATTGCAACATAACAAATAAATTTTACAAGTCTTGTTATTGCCTCTAACAGCAATGAAAAAAGATATACCTGATTACTTGGCATATCCATTTTACTTACTTCTTCTTTTTTATTTCTTGATTTAATAAAACTTTTTATTTTATCAAATATTTTATTTGTTTTATTTTCTTTTTTAACAACTTCAACTCGCTTTTTAAACTTTTTAGCATCATTTTTTTGTAATCCATTTTGACTTAAGGCTATTATTATTTTTTGCTCTATTATGTCAGTATCAAATTCATTTATTATGTTATAAAATCCTAAATCGTAAAGGTTAGTTAATACTGCATTTTGCTCATCATAATTAGTAGCTAATATAATTACTCTTGTTTTTCCATATAATTTAGAAAAATTATATATACTCTCAATTATTTCTGTTTCAGTATTTTTTAGCAAACTTAAATCAATAATAAAATGTTTTATCAAATTAAAATTTACCTTTGTTTCTTTCATATATTGTTTTAAATCTACTTCTTCATTTGAAGAACTTAATATCAATATATTTTTCATTTTACATATCTTTTGTATTATTCCATCATTTTCTGCATTTGCAATATAACTAATCATCAGCTCCCCTCCTAGTCAAGCCATTGCTCTTCATATGGCACATTATAAGTTACATTGTTCACCTGTAATTGTTGAACCTGATTTTCTTCTTTATTTTTTTCTTTAATACCAAATTTCCAAAAGCTATGATTTAATATACTAATTACAATTAAAATCACAGCTATAATTGAATATAAAATTATTTCTTTTTTTAATGATTTATCCATTTGTTCCTCCTAGTTTTCAGTAAATAAATATGGTGCAGGGTCTATTTTTGACTTATCTGCTTTTCTAATTTCAAAGTGTACGTGATCTCCAGTTGAATTTCCTGTACTGCCTTGTGTACCAACAATTTGTCCTTCAGAAACTTGTTGTCCTTGAGTAACACATATTGAATTATTCCTCATATGTGCATAAAAAGTGTAAAAAGTTTCTCCATCATCTCCAGTATGTTTAACTTCAACACAATTTCCATATCCGTTTTGCCACCCTGCCCAAGTAACTTCTCCAACTTTTACACATAAAACGTGACTTTCTACATCTCCAACTAAATCTATTCCTGAATGAAAACTGCCTCTTTCTCCGTGTAATTGGATGAGTTCTATAACCAAATTTACTTGTTACAACCTTAAAATTTTCAACTGGTGTTAAAAACTTTCCTTTATATTGAAATACTCCAATTTGTGATGAATTAGACTGACCTGATGATTCAAATTGCTGTTCTTTATGCCCATTTGGTAAATGAATAACATACTTTTCATAATATGCAGCACAAACTATAACAACGAATAGAACAATTCCAATTATTAATTTGAATTTTAATGTTACAATTTTCATCTTTGCCTCCATCAATAATTCTCATCAATAATTTGTCTTTCTCTATTTGGAATCCTTATTGTTGCATAAATCTTTCTTGTACCTGCTGAAATTAGACAATTACCTTTCTGTGCATTATAAATTAAATTTTCTTCCTTTTTAGAAAGTCCAAATGTTTTTACAACATCTCGTAAATCTTGTCCATCTGTTTTAAAAAATAATTTATAAGTGCTATTTGCAAGTAATGTCTGCCCATATAACCTAATTTTTTCATTTAAGAAATCCTCTATTGATTGAGTTATTACAACAATACTTGAATTATACTTTCTTGCTCTTTTACTTATATTTCTTAAATACTCTAATGTTTGTGTAATATTAGGGTCAATTAAAATATGACATTCATCAGCAATTAAAATATCCTTTTCTTCTTTGTTTCGGCTTAGTATCTCCCACGCATAACTCATAATGTTATAATACTGGGCTCTTTTATATGGTGCTTGAAACTCTTGCATATTTTTTGTATTGAAAGCTGTTATTCTGCTATCTATTTTTAAATCTGTATAACCATTCCAAATTGTAGATGCCTGACCAACCGAAATTGGTCTTAATAATGAAATTAGTTTTACATATTCCTTTTTATTTTCTTTTTCATTTTTCTTAACTAGATACTCATATAAATCAGAAAGTATTGGAAAATCTGTACTTTCTAATTTAGTAATATCAGTTTCTTTTGTAATTCCAAACTTTTGGTACAATTCTTCTAAAACTAAATCAAGTACAGAAAATTCTATATCAGTTAAACTTGGAAATAATATTTCAAAAAAAGTATGTAGGAATTGAAAATGTAATGCAATTGCATTTAAGTTTTCTTCATCATCCATATTCACTCTTATTTGTAACGGATTTAAAATTTGACCATCATTACTTCCTCCACAATTTATAATCTTTCCTTTCAGATTTTTTACTAAAAAACTATATTCATCTTCAGCATCTATTATTAAAATTCTACTTCTTGGTAATTCATTATAAATTAAGTATTTGATTGTCAGACTTTTTCCAGAGCCTGAACTTCCTGTAACAACCATATTACTATTAGTTCTGTCTGAATCTTTTTGCCACATATTAAAAATGATAATTCCTCCATTTTGATTAATTCCAAAATAATAACCTCTTTTATCTATGAAAGTATTTGTATTAAAAAGAAAACCTCCAGTAAAACTAGAAGTTAATATATTTCTTTTAAAATATTCAGTTAGTTGTGGTTGAATTGAAAACATTGGAGCTACCGACTTAATTCCTTCTTTTAATAAAAAATTTGTTATGGATCTCATTTTTAGTTGCAACTTTTGTACTTCTCTTTCAACTTCTTTTGCTTTTACAATTAAATCTTTTTCTTCCTGTGCAAATACACATACATAAATAGTTAAATACGAAACTACTTCATTATTATTTATCATTCTATTAATAATCTCTGATGCCTCTTGAACTTCAGCCTCACGCATTTGTTTTATAGATTCATTTTTTGCAACTTTAGAAAGACTTGTTGCATCTCTAATTCTTGCATCTAGGCTTTCAATTAATTGTGTATTATCTGTTGGCTCAACATTTATTGAATAAATTGCTCCTGTATTCTCAACAAGTTTGGCAAGCCATCCCATTTCTACATTTGATGGGTAATGAACTATTGTATAAATTTTTGCAAACCTATCACCTAAATATAACTTATTTTTTTCAAACTTTAATCCTCCGAATCGGAGTTATTAAATTAATTAAATCGTAATTATTTTGCATTTTTTGTTTCAATATTTTCTTCCTTTGATAGAGCTTCCTCAACTCTTCTCTTGGCAATTTCATAATAATTTTTATCAATTTCAAATCCTATAAATTGCCTATTAGTATTAATTGCACCTACAAGTGTTGTACCACTTCCACAAAAACAATCTAATACCACATCACCTTCCTTACTTGAATTTATAATATGATTTTCTATAAAATTAAGATTTTTTATTGTTGGATGTCCATATTTTTTCTTATCTATTTGATTTACACCTGATATAAAATATTTATGTTTTGTAAAATAATTTCCATATAGTCTAACACCTTTTTCTCTAGCAAATATTACATATTCTGTATCAGGTAAATAATTATTATTTATTAATGGACTTGGATTTTGTTTGTGCCAAGTAAGTATTTCATAATTACAACATTTACTAATAAAATAATCTAACAAATCTTTAACCTGTCTTTTAGAGCAATATATGTAAATATTTATCTTTTTCATCTTTGGTATTAGCAAGTCTAAAACTCGTAAATCAAATCCATCCTTTAAACCGATTAAATCATTTGCATAATTATTAAAAGATGTCGTTTTTTTGACTTTATTCATATTTAATAAATATGGCGGATCCATAACGACTAAATCAATACTTTTGTCATCTAATAATTTAATTCCATCTATGCAATCTATATTATAAATTTCATTTGTTTTTAACATTAATCCCCTTTCCTTTGATTTGAACAATATTATCAGCATAATCTGTTCCCTCACTCCTTGCAAACTCTGGAATTGTAAAACTTTTTATTAAAAGAATTATTTCTCTTTCATTTAGTAAATTGCTTTTATAACCACAATTTTTAAGTCTGTTTATCCAGTTATTTGTTCTTTTCATTAGTTCATTTTCTGCATTATCCTTATTAAAATCGTATATCATTATATAAAATTCATTTTCTATTATATTTTTGTTTTCAACTATTTCTGTTGTAGAAATTATTCTGTTATTTATTATTTCAATTCCTACATCATCATCAATTTTGCGTTTTAATTCTTCCTGTTCCTCAATGTGTTCAGAAATATCGACAGCTCTTGGTATAACTAAAATTTTATATGGATGCTGTTCTTCACTAAATTCTATACTAGAAAAATTCATTTTTGTTTCAAGTTCTTCGTCAGTTAAAAGTTCAATATTTATTGGTTCAACCTTAATAAATTGAATTACCTGTCCATCTAATGTGTATAAAAAATTTTCTTTAATGTTTTTTACATTTAAGAATTCATTAAGTGACTGATTATTGATAGTCGCATTATTTGTCTTTTGAAACATTTTCTGAAATAACTTTATTATTAAAATCACCTCTTTCATACCTAAACTCTTTTTGCATTAACCTAAATTTTACAATGTTTTTTATGGTATCTACCATTGAAAAATTATTATTGCCTTTTATAAGTGAAATAGCAGAGATTACAATCGCACCTATAACAATTAATGTTGCTATTATTGTTTGATTTGTAATTTTATAGTATGTGAAAGCTATAATTCCTGCTATTGCACCAACTACTATGGTTTTTATTAATTCATCCATTCCAAAACCTATAAAGAACTCTGTTTTTAATCGAATTTGTCTAGGAATCTTAATCATTATCTTCTTATCCTCCATTTGTAGTGCCACCTCCTTCAGTATTTTCTGAATTAGTATTATTTTCTTTGTTTTTTTCTTCCTCTTCTTGCTTTTTCTTTTCATTAAATTCATTCTTTAATCTTTGATATTCAGGATAAGTAGTATCTCTTGAAAAAATCATACCATCTGAATCTCTATAATACTTAATATCTGCAAAATATCCTTTAAATGTACCTTGACATTCAGAGAAAAGTCTTATAAAACTTACATTTTCAACAACTTTTCCTGTACTATAAAAACCTACAACACTAACATCATCAAGTGAATCCTTGTCATCTAATCCTGCAATTTTCTTGCCTGAATCAGTTACAACATACCACTTGCCATCAATATTTAATGTTTCTCTTCCTTGTGCATCTTTATCTTTTAATTCTTCAATTGTAGATTTAGATTCTTTTTCATCAACAATTGCAACTTTATCTCCATAATATGCTTTAGGAATATCAACAAGTGTTAGAGAAACCGTTATTAGTATTGTTGCTAAAAGTAAATGTTTTGTTAATTTTATATATCTACCTTTCATTTCAGGCTCAACTGCTATCTTGATCATCAAAACTACAAAAGCTATTCCTGCAATTGAAACACCTATTATTTTTAATGAATTTATAATATTATTTAGCGTATCCATTAATGTCTCCTTGGTAACAATGCTCTCATTGTTCTTGCTGAATTTCCTAATGCTCTCAATGGACTTGCTGATGGCTTAACCATATATTTGCCCATTATACTTGGAGTATTTACAGCTACAACTGCAATCGCAATTCCATAAATCAGTTTATTAATCATAATTGTTGCTATAGAAATATTTAGCAATGTTAATTGAATAACTACGGTAAATGCCGTCATTAAGAAACTTCTAACATAATCAGGGAATACTCCTCCGTCTGAATTTAATAAGCCTATACAGGCAAAAGGAATTGCAACTCTCATAACTAAAAGTTCAATACCTTTCATTATAAATTGACATATTAGTAATAGCCAACAAATAAGCATTACTAAACAAGCTACTGCCGTGAATATTCCACCTTGAATGTTATTTGAAAGTGCCTGTGCTAGATTTATCTTATCTACATTTACAACTCCTAAAATTGAATTTAGAAATTCCTCAACAACTCCAACTCCCAGTGTATATATTTCTTTAAAACATAGCATTACAATAACTGCTTTTAACATTCCAACTACTAATTGCATTGGATTTTGTTCGTTGTCTCCGTTCTCGCATTAGAAAATAAGTCTTTATTGCTTTTGTAATAAAAACTATAACTAATAATGATGTTGCGAAATTAAAAACAACTTGGTAAATTTGATTGAAATCAATTCTTGACTTTACAAACATAGTTCCTTCAGGTATGTACATTAATTCTCTTTCAATAAAGAAAACTAAATTGAGCATCCCATTAAATAAAGAATTTAATGTTGATTCAGAGCCACCAATAAAGTTCTCAATCAATTCTACTAGCATATCAGTCATCTACTATCTACCTCCTTCTATTCTACGCTGGAGCTGTTCCAGTTTGTTGATAGAAACTTAAAATGGTGTTGATTACTGCTAAACCTGTAGTTATTAAAATCATTGCAATTAAAGTGGTTTTTATATTTTGAATATTTCTTCTTCTCTCGCCTTCATCATTTGTTTTTAGGCAATATACATAGTAAATAAAATATCCACCACAAATTGTTATACCTATTCCTGTAAGCCAACTTATTATTGCATTAACTAGATTTTTTGTTCCAGTTACTATAACACTATCATCTAGCGATGCTCCAAATACGGTCTGACTTATAAAAGGACTTAAAAAAAGTATTACACCAAGCAATACTTTCCCAACAACTTTTAAACTTTTCTTCATTCTTCCTTGTTCCTTTGGATTTTATCCTTAATAAAATCAATCTTTTTTATTTCTTCAATTTCTGTTGTATTCTCCCATATATTCCAAATCTTTATATCTTGAATTGGTCTTTCTTTTCTCTTTAGTTCTCGATTTATTCTTAATCTTTGGTTTTCTTCTCTTGTTCCCATACCATTTAACTTGTTAAAATACATTTTTGAAATGTCTGGTATTGTTGTAATTGCAGGTGGCTTTCCTGCTAACATAACTATTGCATTAGGATTTTCAATTTTTAAAACTTCATCAGGTGTCAAAAGTTTTCTAGAAATTAGACTCATACTACTACTTGTTTTATCAAATTTATTATTTGAATTACTACTTTCACCATAACTTTGAGCTGTATATGTTCCGAAGTCTTTCTGAAATTTTAGTTGCAGTATCAACATTTCCTGTTTTTAAATAAATCAAAGCACAGTTATCAATTATGTTTTGTGCTCCTTCTTTCCCATATTTTTCCTCAATTTGTGCAAAGCTCTGTAAGCAAACTATAAATCTAATATTTCTACCTCTTGAAACAGTAAGCATACTTTGAAATGTATCTATTTTAGTGAAATTGGCGAACTCATCAAGTACAAAATTCATTCTAATTTTTAATTCTCCACCTTCTTGCCTACTTATTTCAACTAAACTTGTATAAATCTGTTGTACCAACAAACTTGCTAGTTTGTGATATGTTTCTCTATCATCTGGTAATAAAACATAAATAGCTGTCTTTTCCTTTGCGAATTGTCTTAAATCAAAATCCGATTTTTGTGTACAATTAGCAACATATTCATTTATGAATAATTGTAGAGTAGAAAGTGCTGCAGCAACAAAGCTCCCTCTTGTTTTGCTTGGTGCAGTTCCGTGCTACTGCATAAAACTTTTTGATAGGATCGTTTGCATCCTTATTTTCCATATATGAATCTATTGGCATTTTTCCATCTTTGTTATACTTAAACATTTCTGCTACGAAATAATAAGCATTTGGTAAAGTTTGAAGTTCTCTATTGCCTTTATTTTCAAGTATAACAGCCATTAGTGCTGTCTTTATTACAGACATTTCTCCATTAGTCCATATTGGCTCTGTTTTATCATTTTTTTCTACTAAAATATTAACCATATCACTAACTAAACTTTCAGCTAAAGGTATATTATCATCTTCTACTGCATTTATTATTATATCTAAATAGTTATACCAATTGCTTTTTAAAAAATTAATATAATCAAGTGCTATTACATTATAACCAAGCTGTTTTAATTTTTCTGCAGTATATAAATATAATTCTCCTTTAACATCTGAAATAAAAATGTTTTCACCTGCTAATCCTAACATTGTGATAGTTGGAATTATAATTGACCTACTTTTTCCAGAGCCTGAACTTCCAACTAATAATGTGTGAATGTTATCTTTAATGTAGTACACTCTGTCTTTGCCTCCTTTTCTTTCAAAGTTAGTAATAATCCCACCTGAAGAAAATGAAACATCCTGATAATCATCATTCCTATCTATTTCATTACAGGCAAAAACTTTTTCATAATCCTTTTTATTTAGCCACCATCCAGTACCATATTGACCTTGACCAACTGGCTTTGGAACTTTTATCTTTGGTGTAAGTTCTACTTGTTCACTATGGTAAATGTTTTTTTTATTATTTGAAATAAACAATAAAAAAGATGCTACAATTACTTCACTTATTATGAAGATTATTAGCACTGGTTTATTATTTACTATAGTCTGAATTATTGACTCTAAACTTATATGTAATAAGTTGTCAAAGTTATTGCTCATTATAAAATGTATTGATACAGAAAAGTATACTGTAATCCATACACTAAAAATCAGAGCAACAATTAATAAGATTCCTCGTTTTATAGTAACCTCCTATATGTTCAATTCAGCAATTGAATTCCTCCCTTCATTTTTATTTTTTATAACAAGCATCACCTCCAATTAGAATTCATCCCAATTGAATTCTGATGAATTTTGCTTTAATTTAGCAAGTTCCTTTTTAGCTTGTTTTGATAATTGTTTCTTTAAATGTAATTCATAAAATTTGTTATATCTATTCTGCTCATTAGCTTGAAATTCTAATATAGTTAAAATATTATCTAGCAAATCCCTTGTATCATTATTGGCTCTAATAAATGGCATATTATAATTTTTTTCATTAATCCAAGCTCTTTCTATATCTAAAATTTGATTTCCAATTAACTTAATTACTTCTTTTTCTGTTTCTTCTTTAATTCTTTGTCTTTCAATTTCAATTTTTTCACTATTAGAATATTTAAATTCAGCAAGCTTTTGCTTTGCTTTAATGTATTTTGCAATTTCATTCTGACATTGTGGAGAAAGCTCTATTATTTTATTTGCAATTTCATCAACTTTAGCAATTACTTCAGGATACGCCTCTAAATATTGATATTTAATACTACCTGATGTTTCTTTCAATTTATCTTTTAATATCAACATTTCATCCACAATATTTTTAATATCCTTATCCTTTAAAACACTTCTTACACGATGATTTTGAAATGAACTTTTTTGATATTTCATCAAATCTTTTACAAATTTTTCATCTAAATTTGCCTTTTTTAATTCCTGCAAAATATAATTTTCTCCAGTTATATTCTTCTTTGCTAAATCTTTTTCTTGATATATTGGCAGTAAATCTTCTTTAAAAACATCATTTATAAACTCATTTCTCATTTTATTTATTGACTTATAATTTATAAAATAATTTCTTTGACTTTTACTCCATACCAAAAACTGAAAATGAGGATGTCCATCTTCATAATGAACTGCTCCTAAATACTGCAAATCATCAAATTTTATATTCATTTTTTCTGCAATACTTGGAAGTCTATTCTCTAATAATTTCTTCCACTTATCTTGATCGTAGTAACCTAATCTTTCAGCATCAAATTCTGTAAGTGAAACTAATCCTCTATAAATTGGAACTTTTGCTTTTGCTAAATTATCAATATAATTAACTATATTTGATAAATCTTCTTCATTTTGCAGATTAGGAAACTTATCTACAATACCAAACAAGCCGTGTGTTGTTTCTTTATTTCTAATTACATATTCACTATTCGCAATATAATCTGTATAATTTTTATGCTTAAAATATGTACTTCTTTTATTGGGGTTATATGCTTTAAATATAAATATTAAATTACTCATATTGAGTTTATCACCACCATTTTTTTGAACTACATTTCTTGTTCGTCTTCTTCGGAATCCTCATCTTCTTCATATAATTCATCTTGTTTAATAGAAACAAATTTTATTATATCTTCATCTGTTCTATACTTTTTCTCTAAATCACTAATATGATTTGGATTACCTCCAAATTTAAATATTGCATATACTCCTTCTGTGTTTCCCTTAACTTCATAAGCTAGTTTTCTTTTTCCTAAATCTTCAACTTCAACTTTTGTATTAGTTAGTTCTTTCAAAAATTTTTTGTATTCTTTTATTTTTTCTTTCTTCATTTTTTCATCTATTGATGGTTTCAAAATTATTATACTTTCGTATTTATTCATAATGTTATCCTTTCAATTCAGATTCAAAAATCTAAATTATTCTTTTCTATAAACATTACCTATACTATAAAAATCTGCAAGTTCTTCTTTTGAAATATCTTCTGTTTTTCTGCTTACAAAATAATTAGCTTTTTCTCTTGCACTTTTTACAATTCCTATAAAATCATTATGAAATTCATCACCTAATATTCGCTTCATCATTTCACCAACTGCATAAGTATTAACTGCACTTATTCTTACATTATTTGCATATAATTTTCTTTGAGAACTGATAAAACCATCTAATTTAAAATCAATGATTTTACTCAATTCTTTAACTACAAAATCAAGACTATCTTTATACATTTGAATATCTAGTTCCTTATCAATACCTGCTCTGACAAACTCTGAAACATTATTATATGAACTTTTTGCTACAACTTTTTGAATCATATCCCTCTTACTTTCAGGAATATTAATTGTAATTCTTACTAACTTCTCTTGTTTATTTTCAGGCTCCAAAACTTCCTCCTTTCTCCGAACTCCAGTCGTTCAAAATTGCCTTCAGGCAATTTTGCAGGAACAGGGAGTCTACTCGACTCCCATCAACAGCCTAAAAGCGAGGCTTTTAGCGAGTCCACTTCTAAAATATCGAGTCCACTTTTGTTACACTCGAATTTTACGGTATTTTATTCAAATTAATATTCATCTTCGTAATCATCTTCCTCATAATCCTCATCTTCATACTCATTGTCAGTAATATCAACATAGTCACTTATAATATTTAATGCATCATAATAATTATGAGAATTTGTAATTCTATTTACCATCTCTTCAGATTCTTCTCTCATACCATTATGTTTTAAAGTTCTTGATGCAATTCCCATAAGATTAAAAATGTTTCCATCCTGTCCAATTAATGCACATTTAGGTTTGTTTTGTTCTTTATTTTCATCTGCAATTTGAAAATACTTATCTTGAATAGTTTTAAATTCTTCAAACTGATAATCGTCCTTCATTTCTTTAGAAATATATCTTATGATATCTTCTATTTGATATGGTCTTAACTTCTTTTGATAAACATTTTCAAGTTCTTTTTTATCTTTCTCTGTTCCCACACTCATTTCTAATGGAGATTTTTTTATGTATTTTAACTCCATTAATGCTCCAGCAAGTGCCTCTCTATATTCTGTATCAAGTTTTTCCAAATCTTCTCTTATCTCATTAATTGTAATATTTGTAGTTTTCATTCTAATTCTTCATCCTCCTTATCTTCTACTGCTTCTTCAGTTTTAATTTGTGATTCTTCTTTATTTAAATCTTGTAAAAAAACTTCTGCATTTGGATAACCTAAAAAATTTAATACCTTGTCAGTTTTCATTTCACACGCAGACCAAAGTAAATATTGTTCATCAGTTGGTTTTCTTAAATATATTTCTGTTGATGTACTTGCATCTACATTTAAAATTAATTTGAACTGAACTCCTTCTTTTGACCACGCTTTTATATCATCCACCATTTTTTTATCTGCTTGACAAAAATCAATTATTTCATCAGTTTTTAAAATAATATATTCTTTTTGAGTTTTTTCATAATTTGTATTTTTTACTTTTACTTCATTAATTGCTTGATTTCTTATTTGGTCAATAAATTTAAATGGAACTTCTAGTTCTTTATATTTAGCTGTATTTCTATATTCAATATCATCAAATCTATCTCCATCCCTTACAAATACATATCCGCTTTTAGCTTCACTTAAATATTTTTCAAACATCTGTATTTCACTAAATTCTTTATAATATTTTAAACTGTCACTTCTTATGCAAACACATTCAATATTATTTTCTTTATACTCATATATATAAGACTCATATTCATCTAATAAAAAATTACAAATGCCTTTATTTTTTTCATCCTTTTTTAGCATATCCAAATAATCTTTTTTTGTTAAAGTTATTCGTAAATCACTATAATAGCCCAATTTTACATTCCTCCTTGAAAATTCTCTCGCATGAGAATCGATTTTGTGCCACTTTCATTTTTTAGTATGGTAGTTTTACCTATAAAAATCGCTACATTTCTTCCTCTTCTTCATCTTCGGCTTGAAATGTTTCTACTTCTCTAGGTTGCTCTTTCTCAAACATATCTTTTACCAAACTATTTGTAACTTTTATTGTTCTTTCGTTAAACTCTCTTTGCCAAGCTCCTTCATTTCTAGACCAATGAAAACCATTATGCTTTAAATTATTTCTAACATCTTTATTTGGTTTCTCATCAAATAAAAATTGAATTCTATTAATTTCTTTGTTGTGAACAACTTTTCCACCAACAAATTCTATATCTTCAAATTTTATATTTTCTAAATTTTCAAGTCTTGCAATTCTTCTTTTTGTTTCTCTTATTCTTGCTCCTATATTTTGAAGTTGCCAAGGCTGATGTTCTTCATCTTCCTTAATTAGAACTCTTTGTCTTTCCAAATATTCCAATTTTTCTTTCAACTTATTCAAAGCATTAGGATCGTCATTATAAATTACATTAGTATTATTCATATCTTTTGCTTTTTCCTCATAATACTTTTGTTTTTTATCTTCTTCAATTGCTTTTCCAATATCCTTCCAAGCTCTTTCGTGTAATCTTCTAGCTTTCTTTTCTGAATGATGACCAATAATTATTGGCTGACCGTGGCGTTGATTCTAGAATTCTATTTGCATTTGAATTCATATACTGCCTTGACCTTTCTTCAGCTTTTTTTGCTAATCTTTGGTATGCCTCTCTTCTTGCTTCTCTTCGTTCTTCGTAATCTGCTCTTCCTCCCATTTAGAGTCACTTTCCTTTCCCACTATAACCATACAGTGTAATGCAATTGCAATAGTTCCACCAACCATTGCTCCTATAATAAAACCTATACTAAACATAGCAATTTCCTTTCCAATAAAAAAAAGACCTTGCTATTGGTGTGTGATTTTAACTCTTACACAACCTAATAACAAGTCTTTTTATATTTGTTTCAATTCTTCCCAAGTAAATCCATCTCTACCAAAATGTCCATAATTAGTAGTCTTTGAAAATACTGGCTCTTTTAATTTTAAATAATCTATAATTCCTTCAGGAGTCAAATCAAAACTTTCCTTAATAATATTTATAATATAAATTTCAGGAATTATATTCGTTCCAAAGCAATCAATATAAAATGATATTGGATTTTTCATCCCTATACCATAACTAATTTGAATTTCACATTTTCTTGCTAAACCATTTGCAACAACACATTTTGCAATATGCCTTAACATATATGATGCAGACCTATCAACCTTTGTTGCATCTTTTCCTGAAAAAGCTCCACCTCCGTGATGACTATATCCTCCATAGGTATCAACAATAATTTTTCTTCCTGTTAATCCAGTATCTGCTACAGCACCACCTGCAACAAATTTTCCACTTGGATTTATTACAAATTTTGTGTCTATATCAATCATATCTGGTTCAACAACAGGTTTTATAACTTTTTCAATTATATCATTTTCAAGCTCATCCAAATCAGCATCTTCATCGTGTTGAGTTGAAATTAATATTGTATCTATTCTAAATGGATAATTGTTTAAATACTCTGCTGTTACTTGAACTTTTCCATCTGATTTCAAATATGGAATTATTCCTTGTTTTCTTACCTCTGCTAATCTGTATGCTAATTTATGAGCAACATCAATTGCATAAGGCATAAGGCTTTCTGTTTCATCACAAGCATAACCAAACATTATCCCTTGGTCTCCTGCTCCACCTTCATCAACCCCAGTTGCAATATCATTGCTTTGCTTAACAATATTTACATTAATCTTGCAAGTTCTATAATCCATATTAACTTTTTCATCATCATAACCAACTTCTTTTAATTTTTCTCTTGTAATTTTTTCAATATCAATATTGGCATTTGATGTTATTTGTCCTGCAATGGAAACTTGTCCATTTGATATAAAAGTTTCTACTGCAACTCTTGAATTTTTGTCTTGTTTTAAACAAGCATCTAAAATTGAATCTGAAATATAATCGCAAACTTTATCAGGATGCCCTTCTGTTACAGATTCACTAGTTAAAAAATATCTTTTGTAGTTATTCATAAATTTCATCCTTTCCTCTCGCACCACAATCGATTTTGTGGCTCTTTCATAACTAACTAGGGTAGCTATCCCATAAAAAAATATTTTATATTATTTTATTTTTATCATTTCATAATCACCCCCTTATCATCCATAAAAAAATTGTCGAAAAAAAAGAATAATCGACTGATTATCCTTTTTATAAAATACATGCAATTTTTTGTCATAGTCTGTACCTTACATCCTAACTGCAAGTGTAACTCTAGCTGGCATACTATGTCTGAAAACCTGCGGTAATTCAATGAATTCAGGGATTTTATTTTTTTGCAATTCAGTTCTTTCTGTGTGAACTGTTGTTTTACTCATTTGAAACTCTTTTGCCGTTGCTCTTACTGTTGAAGAGTTTTCAAATAGGTACCTCCCTACTTGGACACACCGTTCCTCAATACCTTTTCTCATAAAAAAAGCCTCCTTAATATAAAATAATATTTTGTTCTATTATTATATCTTAATATTAACATTTTGTCAATTATTTAACTACCTCGCTCAGTACTTTTGCCAAATATTTCATACTTACTAACGTTTGATCCAATGTATTACCTGTTGCACCCACTTCTATAATTGTAGCTGCTTTTGATACATGTTGATTATATCCAGAGCCTCTTAGTATTATTGGTTTAAATAAACCTGGGTATAATTCATTTGCTTTTTTTTGTACTTTTATCGCAAATTTCAAATTTTGTGCCCAGTTTTCGTGCTTTATACTACTTTCATTTCCTCCTATTACAAACATAAGTTGTGCAGCATATTCTTCTCCAATCTTCACTGTTGGAGCATAAGTGCTATCTCCTATTGCATCTCTATGTAAGTCTATTACAACATCTGTGTTTTTGTTTTCATCTAGTAGTTTCGTTACTGTTTTTAAAGAACTTGCATACGATCCACTATATGATGGGTAATCATGATAACTTTCGTCATGTATTACATTATACCCATAGCTTTTTAGTTGTGCTTCTAGTTCATTTCCAACTCTTATAACTGAATACTTTTTATCTGTTGTTCTAAAGTTACCTGTTTTCTTATATTGATATTTTTCACTTGGAGTATAGCTTTCACAAGAGTGAGTGTGAAATATTAAAATATTCTCTTTATTTACAGTGATATCTGGTTTTAATATTTCATCAGTTAATTTATATTTAACTTCATTTTTTATCTTTACTCCGTTATATTGTATAGTATATTTATTAGGCACATTCGAGCTTTGTACCTCTGTCTTTAAACCAGTTTCCGCTTTTTGTATAATCTCATTTTCTTCATCTTTTTTATCATTTTTTATTGTACCACTTTTTTCTTTGTCTGATAATGACAATGCTTTTAATTCCATATTTAGTGCTAATTTAAGTGGCTCTATTAATGTTTCTTTTGTATTTTGATTTTCCATATTGTTTATATTTGTTACTGGAAGTGCTGAATTTAAACATATTTTAAATAAAGTTTTATTATCTATCTCATTAACTTTTCTTTTTATTTCGTCTTTACCCTGTGAGAAATATTTTACAGTGGCTAGAATTATAACTATTAATATTGTAATTTTAAAAAAGTATTTTATAACATCTTTTACATTGACTACTGCCATGTTTATCATAAAAAATTTCTCCTTTGTCCATATACTATTAACTAGTATATTCATGAACAAAGGAGAATATTACCAAATAGTTCTTACTTTATAATTTCACAAATTTTCTTTGCATCTAATTCCACAGATGTTTCGTCACCTGTATTCATATTTTTAATTTTTACTGTGTTAGTATTGATTTCATCTTCACCAATAACAACAACATAAGGGATTTTCAATTTATCAGCATATTTAAGTTTTGCTTTTAACTTTTTATCATTTAAATATACTTCTGTATTTATTCCTTCTTTACGTAAGTTACTTGCTAATTGAATAGCTACAGTCATATCTTCTAACATTGGTATTATTAAAATGTCTGACATTGAGTATTTGTCTGATTTTATAAGTTGCAACTCATTTAATTTATAAAATAATCTTGTTAGCCCAATTGAAATTCCAACACCTGGTAGTTTTTGATCTGTATAATATCCTGCTAAGTTTTCATATCTTCCTCCAGAACATACACTTCCAATCTCTTTATAATCATTTAAAAATGTTTCATATACTGTTCCTGTGTAGTAGTCTAAACCTCTTGCAATAGTTAAATCTATTTTAAAATGTGTATCTGGCACACCAAATACTCTGATATATTTTACTACTTGTTCTAATTCAGCTAATCCTTCTACAAACATTTCTTCTTTTATGCCCAATTCTTTTAATTTAGCAATCTTCTCATCTGTTGTTCCATCGATTTCAATAAATTTTAAAATTCTATCTATTGCTTGTTCATCAACACCTATTTCTTTTAGCTCTAATATTACATTTTCTTTTCCTATTTTAGCAAGTTTATCAATAGTTCTCATTATATCAACTGCATTTGGTTCTTGATTCACTTCTCTGAACAAACCATTTAATACTTTTCTATTATTTATGCAAATAGTAAAGTCATTAAATCCTAAATCTGATATTAGGTTATATATAACACTTGGAATTTCCGCATCATTTACTATTCCAAGTTCTCCATCTCCAATAATATCAATATCGCACTGATAAAACTCACGAAATCTACCTTTTTGTGTTTTTTCTCCTCTATATACTTTTCCTATTTGATATCTTCTAAATGGGAAACTTAAATTTCCATAGTTTTTAGCTACATATTTTGCAAGAGGTACTGTTAAATCAAATCTCATTGATATGTCTGTATCTCCTTTTGTGAAGCGGTAAATTTGTTTTTCAGTTTCTCCACCAGCTTTTGCCAATAACACTTCTGATAATTCTAGTATAGGTGTATCTAGTGGTAAAAAACCAAAACGTTGATATGTTTTTTCTATTTTTTGTTTCATTTGTTCAAACAATATTTGTTCATTTGGCAACAATTCCATAAATCCTGCCAATGTTCTTGGTTCTGTAATCATATTCATCTTACCTTTCTTTTTATTCTTCTCTTGGTTTTAACTCATCATAAATCGGTCTTTCTTCTTTTATCATTGTAGGCTTTCCATGTCCGTGGATACACTATTGTATCATCTGGTAACTTTAGCAGTTTTTCAGTTATTGAATTAATAATATCATCAAAGCTACTTGTTGGTAAGTCCGTTCTTCCCCATGTTCCATAAAACAATGTATCACCAGAAAATAACAACTTTTCTTGTTCACAATATAGTGAACTGCTTCCAGATGTATGCCCAGGAGTATGAATAACTCTAAATTCTATATCTCCAATATGTATTGTATCATTGTCATCTACTATAGAATCTGGTTCTAAATTAATATCTTCCATTCCAACATATTCTGTTAAACTAATATTCTTATTGCTTAGTCCTTCTGCATCTATTCTATGTATTAAAATTTTTCCACCTTTTTTATCTTTTAGTTCTATTAAAGCTCCAATATGATCACCATGGCAATGTGTTAAATATATGTATTTTAGTTTTGCCTGTAGTATGTCTAGCATTTCAATAATTTTTTCTGCTTCTCCACCTGGATCTATAATCATAGCTTCTTTTGTATTTTCATCTTGAACAATATAACAATTTGTAAGTTCGCAAATTGTTCCACTGTTAACTCTTAACTGTTTTAGTATCATCACTATTTTTCCTTTCCGTACTTTGCTGATTATTTTTAAAATCACTCTACTTCTTTCTCTTAACTTCGTACACACTATCAACTTTTCTAATCTGTTTTAATATTTTATTCAATTCATCAATATTTTCTACTTCTACTGTTACTTCTGTTATTGAAATTTTTTCTTTATTTGCTCTTGAAGTTACTGCTAGTAATTTACTTTTTGTTCCTTCTATTTCTCTAATAATATCTGCTAATAATCCGCTTCTTTCATTACCAAATATTTCGATATCAACACTATATCTAGTTTTTTCTGCTTCATACCAATAAACATCTATCATTCTGTTTTCTTCAGATAATAAATTGTTTACATTTACGCAATCCTTTCTATGTACTGATACTCCTCTTCCTTTTGTAATGTATCCTACAATTTCATCTCCAGGAACAGGGTTGCAACATTTTGATAATTTTACTAAGCAGTTATCTATTCCTTTAACAATAATTCCTGTTTTTGATGGTTTTGGCTTATATGCTCTTCCTTTTGAAAGTTCCTCTAATTTTTCATCTAAGTTTTCTGTTTGATGGTCCTTTTTGTACTCTTCTAGCATTCTAGCAACAATTTTTCCAGAAGATATTGCACCAAATCCAACACTTGCATACATTTCATCTAATTCAGAATATTTGTATCTATCTAATGCTGCTTGCATATATTCTGGTTTAGCAAGTTCTGCATGTGTCATTCCAATTTTCTTTATTTCTTTTTCAATTAAGTCTTTACCTTTTACAATATTTTCTTCTCTGTCATTCTTTTTAAACCATGCCAAAATTTTGCTCTTAGCTGTTGAACTTTTAATAAATTTGAGCCAATCTCTACTAGGTCCTTTTGATTGATCTGAAGTTATAATCTCGACAATATCACCATTTTTTAATTGAGTTACTATTGGCATCATTTTGCTATTTATTTTAGCCCCTGTCATGTGATTACCTATTTCAGCATGTATATAATATGCAAAGTCAATTGGTATACTACCTTTAGGAAGTGCAATAATTTTTCCTTTTGGAGTAAACACATATACTTCGTCTTCAAAAAGTTCTGTTTTTAATGTATTTAAAAACTCATCTGGGTCTTGCATATCTTTTTGCCACTCTAATGTTTCACGAAGCCATGAAAGTTTATCTTCTTCAACCTTTACATTAGCTTTTTTATTTCCCATAAAGCTAGCCTCTTTGTATGCCCAGTGAGCAGCAATACCATATTCAGCTATACGGTGCATGTCCCATGTACGAATTTGGACTTCAAAAGGTGTTCCTTTTGGTCCTATTAACGTAGTATGCAATGATTGATACATATTAGGTTTTGGTACTGAAATATAATCCTTAAATCTTCCTGGCATTGGATTATATAGCTCATGTACTATTCCTAAAACTGCATAGCAATCTTTGATTGAATTAACTATTACTCTAAGAGCAAATAAGTCATATACTTGATCTAGTGTAATATTATCTCTTTTTATTTTACGGTAAATACTATATAAATGCTTAGCTCTACCTGTAATTTCAGCTTCAATATGTTGTTTTTTTACTGCCACCCTTATTTGGTCCATAATCATATCAATGAATTTTAAACGTTCTTCTCTTTTACGATCAATTCCTTCTACTAATTCACGATAATCTTCTGGATATAAATATTTAAATGATAAATCTTCTAATTCCCATTTTAAAGAATACATACCTAAACGGTTAGCAAGTGGCGCATATAGTTCCATGGTTTCATTTGCATTTGCAATTTGTCTATCACGAGTCAAATATTTTAATGTTCTCATATTATGCAATCTATCTGCAAGTTTTATTAATATAACTCTTATATCCTTACCCATTGCTAAGAACATTTTTCTATAATTTTCTACTTGTTGTTCTTCCATGCTTGCATATTTTAATTTACTTAGTTTTGTTACACCATCAACTAATTCTGCAATTTCTTTTCCAAATTCATTTTCTAAGTCTTGTTTAGTTATATCAGTATCTTCTACAACATCATGTAAAAGTGCAGCACAAATTGTGCTATCATCTAATCCTAATGTTGATAATATATATGCAACTTGTACTGGATGAATAATATATGGTTCACCCGATTTTCTTAATTGCCCTTCGTGATGTGCTTTTGCATAATTGTATACTTTTCTTATAAGTTTACTATCTGATTTTCTATTATTCTTTTTAGTTGTAGTTATTACATCCTCTATTGTTATTTCTTTTATTTCTGACATATATTATTCACTCCTCTCTTTTTAGTTAAATTGTTTTTCTTATATCTTTTAAGTTGATTTGTATATTTTCATTGTCGCCAAAATCATTAATTTCTAAACTTCCAACAACGTCAACTCTATCTCCTATTAAATATTGTTCTGCTATATTTCCCATGTTAAATCCAATAGCATCTGCAATATAATTATCAATACCTAATTTTAGTTTTATGTGTTTGCCTTCTGATAAAGTACGTATTGATTGTATTTTCATATTTTTAATTAAGAATAATGGCATTTTGTTAGCCTCACCATAAGGTTCTAATAGTTTTAAATCTCTTATATCTTGGATGTTTATTTTTCTTAAATCTATTTCTTTATCAATTTTTATAATTGGTATTATATCATTAATATGGCTATTTTGAACATATTCTTCAAATTCTTTCTTAAATTTTTCAAAATTCTCTTTTTTTACATTTATTCCTATTGCCATACTATGTCCACCAAATTTTTCTACATAAGTATTGCAATTCATAACAGCATCGTGTAAGTCAAACCCTGGTATACTTCTTCCAGAGCCCTTGCCTTCTTCTCCTTCAAAACATATTAAAATGCTTGGCTTAAAATATATGTCTGTGACCTTTGAAGCCACAATTCCTATAATTCCGTGATGCCATCCTTCTTTTCCAAGTATAATACATGGCACATCTTTATTTTCCTTCTCAATTTCTTGTATTGCTTGTTTAAATATTTGTTTTTCAGTTTCTTGTCTTTCTATATTGTACTGATTTAATCTTTCACTAATTTGCTTTGCTTCTTGTATATTATTTGTTAAAAATAATTCTAATGCTTCTTTTTCTTCTCCCATTCTTCCACAAGCATTTATTCTTGGAGCAATTCCAAAAGAAATTGTAGTAGAATTTATTTCCTTATAACCTGTAGATTCAAGTAAAGTTTTTAATCCAATATTTCTAGTTTTTTCAACTAGTTTAAGTCCTAGTTTTGTTATAACTCTATTTTCATCTATTAATGGTACAATATCTGAAATTGTACCGACACAAACAATATCTAAGTATTTTAAATATTCTTTTGCTTCTAAATTTAATTTTAGTGAAATTGATTGTATAAGTTTAAATACAACTCCAACTCCGGCTAATTGATTAAATGGATATTTATTGTCTTTTCTTTTTGCATCCACAACAGCTAAGCAATCTGGAATTATTTCTCCTGGTTCATGGTGATCTGTAACTATTACTTCCATTCCAAGTTCTTTTGCATATTCAATTTCTTCTATACATGATATTCCACAATCAACAGTAATTATTAAAGTATATCCTTGTTCTGAAATATTTTTTACAGCTTCTTTATTTAGTCCATAGCCTTCATTTAATCTATTAGGTATATATTCTCCTGTTTTAAGACCTTGTTCTTCTAAGAATTTCTTAAGTACTGTTACACTAGTTATACCATCTACATCATAGTCTCCATATATAATAATTTTTTCTTTATTTTGTATTGCTATTAATATTCTTTCAACAGCTTTCTCCATGTCAGGCATCAAAAATGGGTCATGAAAATCATCTCTTGTAGGATTTAAAAACTCTCTTATTTCATCTTTACTAATGATTTTTTTACTTGCAAGTATACTACCAATTAATTGGCTTAAGTTATTTTCTTCACATATTTTATTTATATCTTCTTCATTGATTTTACATATTTCCCATTTTTTATTCATTACTTTCTCCTATATATTATACAATTTGTAATATTGTACAACAAAATGTGCAAATTTAAAAGAGATAGCAATGAAATTTGAAAAAAAATTACAGAAATATTAATATTTCTATAATTTTTACTTAGAATATCATGCAAGCAATTAAATAAATTATTAATTTTATAAACTGATTTGCTATTAACGAATAGTTACTTAATTTTATTCCTATAGTATTTATAATTTTATAATTGTCAAATATTGCTTTTTGCTCTTCATTAGTTAAAGTATTTTTTTGCTGTATATATTTCTCAGCTAGTACTGGTGCTTTTATCATTGCATCCATTTCTAAATATGATCTAATAGTATATTGAATAAATCCTAAAATTACAAAACCAAATCCTATATAAATTTTGCATGGATTCAGTTTAAAAATGGTTAAAATAATTATAGATATAAAATAAATTATGTATAAATTTGACAATATAAAATTAAAAATTAAGGTCCTTCTATTTTGAACAGAATGTAAGCATTCGTGTGCAATAGTTTGTACACGAGTAAATGTATTTTTTATATTAGCAATTATAATTGAATTGGATATTGCAATATATAAACTTGCTTGATTTCCTTCATTTTCTTTCACATTTACATTTTCGTTTCCTAATATTTTTAAAATATCGTTACATATTTCTCTATTTTCCGGTAATTTATTTGTTATCTCATTTAGTTTTTTATCAAAGCCTAGCTCTTTTAAGAGTTTTATATCTTTTATTCTGATTCCCCACACAAATTTTAAAACTGCTAAAGTTATTAAGCTTATACATATTATTAAGATATATTCCATATTTGACCTCCTTATTTTACTCATAAAAGCATTTAAAAAATCGTCAAAAAAGCTCTTTAGAGCTTCCTTAACGACTTTTACTCTTTTGAATATTTTTATAATACATCTTTTATTGCTTCTGCAATTATTTTGTTAACATCTGCAATCATTATATTGAATTTTACTTCTAAATCAAAATATTCTTTAATATTTTTGTTTTCTACTAATGTTTTATACATTTCTTCTAATTTTTTGTTTTTTTCTTCGTCTTTTTGTTCACCTGTATATGCCATTAATTGTACTTCATATCTTAATTTTTCAAATTCTTCTACTTTTTGCTTTTTTTCAGAATCATTTTGTATTTCGTCTTTTCTTTTTTTGTATAATTTATATTCTTCCGAATCTCTTATCTCTTGTGCTAGTTTATTAGCTGTATCATATACTTGCATAGCTGACTTTGCTCCTTCCTAACTTTCTATGCATAAGCATGTTTTTTCTGAAAACTAAGTAAATTTGTAATCTCTGTTTCAGAATTGTTAGCTTTTTTAGCTTTTTGGGCATTTTCTTGTGCAATTTCTTGTTTTTGTTTTTCTGCAACTGTTTTACAAATAGCTTTTTCATATATATAATGTGTATCTTGTGCAATTTTATTCCAATTAAATTCTTCTTTAACTTTTTGTTTTGCTTTTTTTGCCATTGCTGCTGCTAATTGTTTATCATACAATACTGTTAGTACAGAGTCTGCAATTGAATTTGGATTTCCAGCATAGCTTTTCATTCCATTTATTCCATGGTCTACTATTTCGTCTAGTCCACCAATGTCAGAAACAACAGTTGGAACTCCTGCCAACATTCCTTCTAGTGCTACTATTCCAAATGGTTCATAAGTGCTTGGAAATACTGCTACATCAGCACATTTATATATTTTTTGTACTTGTTTTGCATTTAAGTAACCTGTAAAGTAAATTTTATTTGCTATTCCCATTGCTTCTGCTTGTGCTTTTAAATCATCAAGCATTCCACCTTTTCCAGCAATTACAAGTTTTACATCATTATATCCTTGTATTATTTTTGGCATTGCAGAAATTAAATGTTGAATTCCTTTTTCATAAACTAATCTTCCAACATATAAAATAATTTTTTCATTATCCATTGCATATTGTCTTCTGAATTCATAATCTCTTTCAATTCCATTAAAGTTTGTTAAGTTTATTCCATTTGGAACTACATTTATTTTGTCAAAAGGAAGTCCAAATAAGCTTTGTACATGTCCTTTCATAAAGTTACTATTAACTATTACTTCTGTTGCTTCATAAGTTAATAGCCACTCTGTATCATTTATATATCTTTGTGAATCATTATGTATTCCAGAATTTCTTCCAGATTCTGTTGCATGTATAGTTGCTACCAATGGTATTCCATAAGATTGTTTTAGAGTTTTTGCACTAGAAGCAACTAGCCAATCATGTGCATGTATTACGTCAAATTTTCCGTTTTTATTTATAAGCTCGGCAGCTTTAGCAACCATATTAAAGTTTAGTTGTAATGTCCAGTCTATAAAACTATTAGGATGTATCATATAGTTTTCTACACGATATACTTCAACTCCTTTATCATTTTCATATTCTGGCAAGTCTCCTTCTTTATATGTAATTACAGTTACTTCATGGCCATCTTTTATTAATCTTTTTGATAAGTCATGTACTACTCTTGCAATTCCTCCTACAATTCTTGGTGGATATTCCCAAGTTAGCATTAATATTTTCATCAAAAAATTAACCCCTTTCTATTTTTATCTTTTGGTTTTTACATTTTTCTTTCAATTATTGTATATAATTTTACAACAAAAGTAAACATTTTTTTACAAAATTATTTAATATTTTTTTACCATTATCTCTTGAATTTATTTGCATTTTGATATAGTATAATATAGATATAAATGTTCGAGATATAAACGGAGGATAAGATGCCAAGAAAAGCTAAAGAAGAAATAATTGAAGAGAAAAAAACGGTTTCAAAAAAAGCTAATACTAAAACTACTAAGAGCACTAAAACTGCTAAAACTACTGTCAAAGCAACTTCTTCAAAAAAGAAAACTAGTAGTACTAAAAAAGCAGCCACTGCTTCTACTAAGAAAACTAGTGCTAAGAAAACTCCTGCAAGAAAATCATCAACTAAAAAGAAACCTATTATTGAATATTACGATTTACCAAACTTATATAATCAAACAATTGTAAAAATATTAGCTCAAACTCCTACTATTCTTTTTGTATATTGGGATATTTCTGCAGAAGATAGAATCAACTATATAAATAAATATGGAGAAGACTTTTTTAATAATACTGTACCTTACCTAACAGTTACTAATCAAACAAAAAATTATTCTTTTGAAGTAGAAATTAATGACTTTGCTAATAGTTGGTATATACATATTCCAGACAGTGATTGTAAATATGATGTTGTTTTATTCAGAAAACCTAAAGATAACACTTCAAATCATGAAACTATTTTCATAACATCTTCAAATGATTTGCAAACTCCTAATGACCATATTTTATTTGATAGTTTAGGTAAAACAATATTTTTTAAAAACATAAAAAATAATCAAATCGAATCAAAAGATGTATCTTCTTTATCGTTTATGAAAAATGTTGGTAGAATTTACAATATTTATGATTTATATAAAGAAATTTATAAAAATGAATTGTCAGAAAACAAATTAGATACAGATTTAACTTCTTCTAAAATGTCTTCTTAAAAATATATAGATTGGAGAATTTCTCATGAATAAAGAAAAAGGTTATGTTAGTTTCATATTGCATGCTCATTTACCTTTTATACACCATCCAGAGAGTGAAGACTATTTAGAAGAGCAATGGTTATATGAAGCTATTTCAGAAACATATTTACCTTTATTAACAAATTTCACAAAATTAGAGAAGGAGAAAGTTGACTTTAGAATTACAATGTCACTTACTCCTCCTCTTTTAAATATGTTTGATAATAAGCTTTTACAAAAAAGATATATAAAATATTTAAACACACATATTGAACTTGCTAAAAAAGAAATAGAAAGAACAAAAGGTAATCCAAAAGAAAATGAACTCTCTAAGTATTATTTAAATCGTTATTCTAATGATTTACATTTATTTAGAGATGTATACAATTGTAATTTAATTCAAGGATTTAAGCATTTTCAAGATATAGGTGTTTTAGAAATTATTACTTGTGGCGCAACTCACGGCTATTTTCCTATATTATATGTAAATGAAAAAACTGTAAGAGCTCAAATTGCTGTTGGTGTTCAAACTTATAAAAAATATTTTGGTAAAAATCCTAATGGAATATGGCTTCCTGAATGTGGTTATATTCCAGAAGCAGACAAATATTTAAAAGAATTTGGTATTAAATATATAATTACAGAAACTCATGGTATTTTATATGCCAACCCTACTCCTGTCTTTGGAACTTTTGCTCCAATTGTTTCGCCTGAAGGAATTGTTGCTTTTGGTAGGGATATTGAATCATCAAGGCAAGTATGGAGCTCAATAAATGGTTACCCTGGTGACTTTAATTATAGAGAATTTTATAGAGATATTGGTTATGATGCTCCTTATGATTATATAAAGCCTTATATTGCTTCAAATGGAGTTAGAGTTCATACTGGTATTAAATATTATAGAATTACCGGTAAAGATTGTGAAAAAGACTATTATAACTTGCAATGGGCTCAAGACAGTATTGAAAAACAAGCTGGTCACTTTTTTGATAGTAGAGTTAAACAAATTAATGAATTGTCTAAACTAACATCTAACCCTCCTATTATTACATGTCCTTATGACGCTGAATTATACGGTCATTGGTGGTATGAAGGTCCTGATTGGTTATATGTTTTATTTAAAAAAGTTTATTATGACAACTGTAATTTTAAGTTAATCACACCAAGCGAATATATTGATAAATATCCTTCTATGCAAGTATGTACTCCTTGTCGTTCTAGTTGGGGTGCTAATGGTTATAGCGAAGTTTGGCTAAATCAAACAAATGATTATGCCCATAAATACTTGCATGATATTGGAAATAAAATGGTTGAACTTGCAAATAAATTTCCAGATGAAAAGGATAAATTAAAAAAGAAAATATTGAATCAATGTGCTAGAGAAGTATTGTTAGCTCAAAGCAGTGACTGGTTATTTATTATTACAAACGGTACAATGGTAGATTATGCTAAAAAGCGTATTAAAGATCATGTTGGTAGGTTTAACAGGTTATATGATGGTCTAGTAAATGATAAGATTGATGAAGATTATCTTGAATTTTTGAAAGATGTTTCTAAAAAAGATTGTATATTCCCTGAAATTAACTATATGATTTATAAATAGAAAAAGCCAACGGAAATTTCCATTGGCATATTTTTTACTTATTTAAGTGTTCATTTGTTTCTTTTGTTTCATTATATCTTTCAATAAAATATAATGGCCTATGTTTGCTTTCATTAAATGTTCTTCCTAAATACTCACCAATAATTCCTAAGAAAATTAGTTGTATTCCACCTAAGAATAATATAACTACCATTAAAGATGCATAACCTGGTACATCAATTCCTGTAGCCAAGGTTTTTATTATTATATATATCATATATATAAACGCAACTCCAGATATCATTATTCCTAAAATTGCTGCCCATCTCAATGGTGATGTTGTGAATGATGTAATACCATCAATTGATAAATCTATAAGTTTTCCATAGTTCCATTTAGTTTGACCTGCTGCTCTTGGATCTCTATCATACAATATTTCCTTTTTATTGTATCCAATTATACTAAATAAACCTTTAGTATATCTTTGATTTTCTCTCATTGATTTCAATGCTTCTACACAACGTCTGTCAAGTAATCTAAAATCTCCAGTATCTTTTTGTATTTCAATTCTAGTGAAGCCTTGTAATACTTTATAATACATTTTTGAAGTAAATTTTTTAAGCCATGTTTCTCCTTCTCTAGATTTTCTTTTAGCATATACATCATCATAGCCCTCTTCCCAATATTTTATCATCTCAGGAATTAACTCAGGTGGATCTTGCAAGTCTGCATCTATTATTACTACTGCATCTCCCTTGCAATAATCTAATCCTGCTATCATTGCTATTTCTTTTCCAAAGTTTCTAGATAAGTTTAAATAGCAAAATCTTTTGTCTTTTTCTCTTAATTCTTGCATGATTTCAAAAGTCTTGTCTTTACTTCCATCATTAACTAATAATATTTCAAAATCATAGCCTGTGTTTTCATTCATTAGTTTTACTAGTCTATCATATAATAAGTGTAAAACTTCTTGTTCATTATATGCTGGTACTAATATTGTAATTAGCTTTTTCTTTTCTTGTTCCATAATAACCTCCATTATTTTGATAATATATTTATATCACATATTTTCAAAATAGTAAATAGGGTAATATGTTTTCACTATCAACTCACTTACGTATTATTTGAGAACTATTTAATATTTTATATGTTTTACATATTTCACAATCTTTGCATATAAAAATTCGTCCATCAAAAATCAATTTCAATGTATTTATAAACTCATCTTCATCGTCAATTAAATGTATTTCAATTTTTTCAGGCAATAATGTCAATAAAGTATTTAATGCAAAATCGTTTGATGAAAAAGATATATCTGATAAATATTTTGCATTATATATATTTTTGGATACTGATACTATATTCTTCTTCTCGTCTAATAAAATAGATTCGCCATTTATATAAATTAAATGTAATAATTTATATTGTGTTGGCTTTGAATCTACATATACTTTAAGTAAACTTATAAATTCCTTATATTCTTTTTCTATTATAAATTGATTTACTGCATAATCTATTATATTGTCTAAATAACTTATATAATTTTTTAACCTAAAGTATATGAATCCTTCTAATATCATACTTTTATTTTGTTTTAAATATTCTTTAACATCTTTGTTTTCAGATATATATTTAATACATTCTTCTGGCTCAATTATTTGAATACTATTTTCTAATATTTTTATTTTTTCATATTCGTCAAAATAAAAATAGTTATAATTTATTAATTGCTTCAAAATTTTCTCTTCAAAAAATTCAATAACTATTTCTTCTAGTAGTTTGCTTAAAAATTCATAATATGCTTCATTATCGTTTCCAAAATAATGAATAATTACATTTTCATAAATACTAAATTTATTTTTTGAATAAATTAAATTTTCAAAATCAATTTCATCAATTCTTTTTAGTATATATTCTAGTATTCTTATGTTGTTTGTTTTAAAGCAAAACGATTTCATTCAAGCTTAAAGCTCCTTTCTGTAACAGTATAACCCTTCTTTCAAATTATATACTTCAGTATATCCTAATTCTTCAAGTATCTCTTTTGCTTTTTTACTGCGCACTCCGCAAGAACAATAAACAACAATCGTTGTTTCTTTATTTTTTATTTTGTCTGTTATTTCTTTTTTTAAATCATATAAGTTTATATTTATAGCTCCTGGCAAATGTTCTTCATTATATTCTTGATGACTTCTTACATCTAATAAAACTCCATTGGTTTTGTCTAAAATCTCTTTTGCTTTTTTTAAATTTACCTCTTTATCATTTATTATTCCCCTATTCAAAAATTCTTTTATTTTTTTTAACAATTAATTCACTCTCTTTCATACAAATAAAAAAATTAAAACTCATACTATATAGTATGAGTTTTAATTACTTTTTGTTTATTGTATAAATTTATTTTTGTTTTAACTTGTAATCATTTAATTGTTTTTGTTTTATTATTGTAACAACAACAATTGTTATTGCATAAATAATTAATCCTATTGGTATTATAAACATGTTAAAAGGCAATCTAGTAATTACTAAAATGCTTGCATATAGTAATTGCGAACCTATTACAGTTAATACATAAATAATAATATTTTTTAATATTCCTAGTTTTCTATATATTATTGAAGAATATACTAAAATAACAATTAAGCTTATAAGCATTGGTAAAATGTATGGTTTTATAACACTATACATATTTATTTTTGTTTCATTGTTTATAACAATGTCCTCTTTTTTGTTTTCTAGTCCATATTTTTCATTTATTTTTGAATTCAAACTTTCAATTTTTTCATTTATATTTTCAGTGTTTTGCTCTTTTATTGTAATAAGAGCCATTTCATTATAAATTTCTACTTTTTGTACAATAGCAGTGTCTGTTTCAAATGTTTCTTTAGCTATTTGTTCTATATCATTGTTATCAAATTCTTTTCCAATATATACATATATTTTTGTATTTGCATCATTTTTCATATCAAGCTTTAATCCGATTGTAACCACAAGAACTACCCCTACTAGAACAATTAAAGCAAGTATTCCATATATAATTTTTTTGTTCATTTTTTATCACTTTCCTTTACTATTTTTCAGATACTAGTAGTTTAGTTACTACATGGTTATATACTATAACAAGTATTATTCCCCAAAACATTGTCATACCAAAGCTATAAATTGGTAACCATTTTACAAAGCATAATATAACTGTTGAAATAGCTATTGGAACTAATATAGGTAGAAATTTTGTAAAACATTGATTGCAAGTAAGATCTGTATTTTCTTTCATTTTATTTAAAGCATACATAATTGATATGTATTCTAATATAATTGATGTTATAATTCCTGCTACACCTTCTAATGTTATTACTACATTAGTCAATCTAACTATTATTAGAAATGTTGCAATATATCCAATAATACTAATTGCTCCTAACAATCCTTTTACTTTATATTTAACTATTAAGATTATAATTCCAATTACCAATAAGCTCATTATTACAATTGCTGGTATAAATAACATATCTTTGTTTATATCTGATAATACATAGTGATTTTCATCAGCCTCATATACTATAGGTAAATTTCCTGCATTTAACAAAGTTTCCAAATTTTTAGCTTCTTGTGCATACGTTGCTAATGAATTTCCAGTTGCTGTTCCAAAAGATAATTGGATCATTCCATTTGAAATTTCTTCAGTAAAATATGTATTAAGCATTTCTGAATCATCAATTTTTACCTTTATTTTTTTAGTTGTGTCGTTTCCCTCTTCATCTGTTGTTTTTATAAATGTATTTGAAATTTCTTTTAGTTTTTCAGTTCCTTGCTTATCAAATTGTATTGTCAAATAAACTGTTACTCCACTACTTGTAGAACTATATCCAACATTAGCTTCTTTTATATAAGAATTATCCATTAATACATTGTCTTGGTCATCAACAATAGTAAAATCACCCTTGGTTGCAACATATCTTAATACCATATCTGTATTAGCGTTTTCTGGTAATTTTAACTCAATTTTTCCAGTTTCTTCATTTTGTTTAATTGTATAATAGTCAATTGCTTTATTTTCTACAATTCCTGCTGAAGTGTATTGTACTTGTTTGATTTTTTCTAGTCTTTTTTCTATAATTTCTTTTGCTTTTTTATAATTATCTTTTGTTAAGTTTTCTTCTTTGTTAACAGATTCCTCTTTTTTAGTTGTATTTTTTCCTTCTTCATCTACAACATTTCCATCTAAGTCATAATATATGTCTTTTGTTGCATCGCTTACCTTTAACCCAATGTTTCGTAATCCTGTAAAGTCAGGTCCTAATTTATACTCAGGTAAAATGTTTTCTACAAATTTTGTTTTTTGGATATAAATTCCTCCAAATGAGATTAGAGCTAATAAAATTATTAGTAAAATTATTAGTGTTCTTTTTAGTGCTTTCATTTTTTCTATTCCTTCCTTTATTTCATTTTTGTGCACTTTGCAAAATCAATGTGCTAATTATTATTTATAGTAGTCTAGTATCATTAATAACTAGTTCAAACCAAATTCCTAAATATTTAGCTGCATATTTACTCATCATTGTTCTATCCATAAATATTTCAAAATAATCTAATACTGGTGATATTTTAGTATCAATTGTTAAGTCTAATGTTACTTTTCTATTTTCTTTATCTATTATAAATTTTGAATCAGTAACAGCATAATTAACTTTATCATGTTTATCAAAAGTTGATATATTTTGATTAACAACTCTGCTACGGTGTGCATCAGATTTATCTGCCAAAATTAGCGCTGCAGATATATCACTAACAGCTGTTCCAGTTTGTTCATCATGATTTCCTATTGCCATCATAATTTCAGTTCTTTGTTCAACATTCATTCCCATATCTTTTAGTATTTGGTAAGCAAGTATAGCTCCTGTATGTGCATGATCAACTCTATTTACACAATTTCCAATATCATGCATATAGCCAGCAATTTTTGCTAATTCAATTCTTTCAGCTGGATAATCAAGTGTTGTCAAAAGTTCTCCTGCTCGTTGTGACACTATACTCATGTGTCTTATTGAATGTTCTGTATACCCTAATGCGTTCAATTGTTTTTGTGAGCTTAATATTAATTGATTAAGTTCCTCATTCTTTTTTACGTCTTCTAGTGCAATCAATCTATTACCTCCTAATGTATAATTTACGTTTTAAATTTTATATTAAAATAAAAAAAATAGCAACTATTTTTAAAAATTTCTTCTTAAAAATGTCGCTATTTTTCGACTTTTCTCACTTATTTTTTATTAATATTAACTCCTATTATTCCACCTGTTATTCCAGTAATAGTTCCTATTGCTAACATAAAAATTGAATTTAAAGTAATAGAAAAACCTGACACAAATAAACTTGATATTATATATAAAATTAAAATATATATTAATCCAACTATTCCACCATTTATTATTCCGTTCTTTTTTATACTTTTTGTACTAGTCATACTTCCTATTAAAATACTAATTCCTGTAATTGTAAATATAACTGGTTTCATTGTCACTTCCTTCAAGTTTGTATAGCATAATAGTAGTGCAAATATTATCAATAATATTGCAGAAATAATTATCGCAAATATACTTCCTTTTAAAATTCTGATTCCATTTGTCTTCATTTCATTTTGTTCAACAACAATATTATCTTTTCCCATACATATCTCTCATTTCTTTTTTATCTATTTTTATCTTATGTTAAAATAATTTTGTTTAGAACTAAAAAGACATATTCTATATAGAATATGTCTTTTTTAAAATTTTATTTTTATTGTTGTACATTTTGATTGTTATTTGTTGGATTTGTTGTATTCTGTGTTGCATTAGTATTAGTGTTTGAATTTTGATTTGCTGTATTTTCGTTATTAGTTTGTTGATTTGTCTGGTTAGTATTTTCTGTATTGTTTTGAGTATTTTCAGTGTTTTCTGTTTGTGGATTGTTCTCTTGTTGTTTTGGTCTTACATAAGTTTCAATATATGTAATTACATTCATTTCTTGGTCATTATATATCATGTGATATGTTTCTTCACCTGCAGATATTGTTGAATAAATAGATTGTAATGCTATTGGTAATAATTGTTTTCCATCAGCATCAATTAATCCATACATTTCTTTTTTCTTTACAACAATTCCTTCATATTTAGGTACTAACAAAATGTTATTTGTATTTTTGTCATTTAAATTTGTACTACCTGCACTGCATCCCAAATCATCATATTGCTCTTTTGTTATTTTTTTACCAGTCTTGTCAAATAATTCCCAAATATTATTTTTCTTTACAGGAATACATTTTTCATATAACAAATATTGATTTTTTATATTATTAGATGCATATTTAGTTCCGTCTATTCCAATTTGGTCATATTCTAGATAAATAACAATGCTTCCATTAGAATTAACAACACCTTGTTTTTTGTTTTTAGTAACTAAATATAGTCCATTATCTTTGTCTATTTGTTTGATATTATCATATTCTGGACTAATTTTTGTTGTAGCATTATATGACATTATTCCCATTTTATTTTCTAATGTTGTTACAATAAATTCTTTAGTACTCTCTATAAATTTAACTTTTGCGTATTTAGTACCTAAAATTTCTTGTCCATTTAAACTTTGTACTCCATAGTTTCCATTTGCATTTTTTACAACAAGCATATTATATAGTAATGCCTTTTGATTGCTAAAATCTGCATCTTTATCTGCAATTCCTGAATTTTGAGATAATGCAGTATAATGTGCAACTAGATAAGGCAAAGTGTATACCGTTATTTGATTATGTCCTTTGTTGTATCCCATTGAAATGTTAAATGCAATTTGTGCACCTTCAATAGTAGTACATAATTGATTTTGAATTATTTTTACTGGCTCATTTATTTCAAAATATTCATAATCATTATTATTATTATCTAATAATGTTTTATATATTTTATTAGATCCTAAGCTGAATGATGCAACCTCATTTTGTGACTGTACATAACATTTAGTTGTATCTTCCTCATATTGTTTATAATCACCACTATATGATTCATATCCAACATAAGATGCAAATACACGGATTGGTATATATATTTGATCTCCTTCAAATATAAAAACATTTTTTAATTTAGTATTTGATTTTCCATCAACTGTAATTTTTAACTCTGTTGTTTGAATATAGTACATTAAGCAGATTAATCCTATTGCCGCTACAAGTAATAGTCCCAAAATTATTCCAACTATTTTCATCCATTTCTTTGCATTTGCTTGGTCTTGTGTTTGTCTACCGCTATTATAGCCTCCACCACCAATAAAATCATCCATAAAACATCCTCCATCTCTTTAGTATAACTTATTTTTCATAACCATATTTTTTATAAAATTCTTCTTTAAATTTTAATAAATTATCATGCTCTATTTCTATTCTAACTCTTTCCATCAGTTTAGTCAAGAACCTTAAGTTATGAATTGATAATAATCTTACAGCTAATATTTCATTTGCTTTTACTAAGTGCCTGATATAAGCTCTAGTGTAGTTTTTGCAAGTGTAACAATCACACTCTGGATCTAGTGGAGTAAAGTCTCTTTCATAAGTTGCATTACGTACTACAACTTTTCCATTCCATGTCATTGCCGTTCCATTTCTTGCAATTCTTGTTGGTAATACACAATCACACATATCTATTCCAGCTAAAGCTGCTTCTATTAAATAATCTGGTGATCCAACTCCCATCAAATATCTTGGTTTATTTTCTGGCATTAGTGGTGCTGTATAATATAACATTTTTAAATATTCTTCTTTAGGCTCTCCAACGCTTATTCCTCCTATTGCATAACCAGGAAAATCCAATTCTATTAAATCTTTTGCTGATTTTTCTCTTAAATCTTCATAAAATCCACCTTGTATTATTCCAAACAATGCTTGTTTTTCAACATCTTTATGTGCTTCCTTACAACGTTTTGCCCATCTTGTAGTTCTTTCCATAGATTGTTTAGTATATTCATAAGTAGATGGATATGGACAACATTCATCAAATGACATTATAATATCTGCACCTAGTGCTTCTTCAATTTCCATTACCTTCTCTGGAGTAAATAAATGTTTGCTTCCATCTAAATGAGATCTAAACTCAACTCCTTCTTCTGAAATTGTTCTTAAATCACTTAGACTGAAAACTTGAAATCCACCACAATCAGTTAGAATTGGTCTGTCCCATCTCATAAAATTATGAAGACCACCTGCTTCTTTTACAATTTCATGCCCGTGGTCTTAAATATAAATGATATGTATTTGATAATATTATCTGAGCTTCTACTTCTTCTTTTAACTCCTCTGAAGTCATTGACTTCACAGTAGCTTGTGTTCCTACTGGCATAAATACTGGAGTTTGTATATCTCCATGTGGTGTATGTACAATTCCTCTTCTTGCACCTGAATTTTTATCTACATGTAATAATTCGTATGTTACTGCTGGGTTCATCTTTTTTCTCCTATATTAATTTTTTAGAAAATATATAATATTAAAAGAAAGCGTAGTCCGCGTAAGGTGGAGCGAAGCGTAACAGTTGGAGAGTTCCGTCCGATAGTGTCCAAAAACAAATTTATTTGTTTTTGTGACATCCAAAGGAAGGAAGCTCGACACCAAGGACAAGCGATTTTAATATTATATATTTTGTGTAATAATTTAATAAATAAACATTGCATCTCCAAATGAGAAAAATTTATATTGCTCTTTTACAGCTTCTTCATAAGCCTGCATTATAAAGTCTTTTCCTGCTAATGCTGAAACTAGCATTATTAAAGTTGATTCTGGCAAATGAAAATTAGTAATTAAAGCATCTAAACATTTAAATTTATATCCAGGATAAATAAATATACTAGTATCTCCTTCTACTTCTTTAACATACCCATTTTCATCAGCTATACTCTCAAGAACTCTACAAGAAGTAGTTCCAACTGCAATTACTCTATGTCCTTCTTTTTTTGCTTTGTTTATTTTTTCAGCATCTTCTGCTTTTATATAAAAATGTTCTGAGTGCATATCATGTTCTTCAATATTCTCAACTTTTACAGGTCTAAAAGTTCCAATTCCTACATGAAGTGTAACATTTGCAACTTCTACTCCTTTTTCTTTTAGCTTTTCAAATAGTTTATCTGTAAAATGTAATCCCGCTGTTGGTGCTGCTGCAGAGCCTTCATATTTTGCATATACAGTTTGATATCTGTCTTTTTCTTTTAGCTTTTCATGAATATATGGAGGTAATGGCATTAAGCCTATTTCATTTAAAATTTCATTAAATATACCACTATATTCAAATTTTACTTTTCTATTTCCACCATCTAACTTTTCTAAAATTTCTGCTTTTAAAGCTCCATTTCCAAAGTTAACTCTTGCACCAGGCATTAGTTTTTTTCCTGGTTTAACCATTACTTCCCAGATGTCGCCTTCTATTCTTTTTAATAGTAAAAACTCAACATTTGCACCCGTTTCTTCTTTCACTCCATACAAACGAGCAGGAATAACTTTTGTGTTATTCCTTACTAAGCAATCTCCTGGCTCTAGATAATCAATAATATCTTTGAAGATTTTATTTTCAATTGTTTTATTTTTTCTATCAAGTACCATTAATCTTGATTGATCTCTATTTTTTATTGGAACTTGAGCTATAAGTTCTTTTGGTAAATTATAGTTAAAGTCTGAAACTTTCATTTTGTGTCTCCTTCTACTATTGTCAAATAATTCTGTTCTTGTTTAATCTTTACTGGCCTACTTTTAAATAATTTTTTTATTCTAGAAATAATACTTTGTGTTACTTCTATGACACCTTTTGGTTCTTCAAATGAATCCATTGGTAGTCCATATTTAAAATTACTAGCATGTACTGGTTTCTTAGTATAAATATCTTCTGGAAGTCCTATATATGTTCCATTATACTTTATTGTTTTATTCATATATGCAATATACCATTTTTTTAGTCCTTCTCTAGCATCTTCGGTATAACCATACTTAGCATAATTGTGTAATTCAGGTATTTCATAATTATATTCTTGCGAATTACGCTCTAATGTATGTAAAAACTCATGTATAAAAACTTCTTCAGGAAATGTATTTATTCTATAGTTAAATTTATACACTAAGTTATTTCTATCATCAGGCATACGTATATTTGAAAAACCTATTCCATAGTAGTCCATTCCGCCTAATCCAATCCAATCATTTACTAATATGTTCTCGCCCATTTGTGTATCAGCCATTCTGAATGCTACATAAATATGATCATATTCTTTTTCCTCAACATAAGAATTTATATATTCATATACATCTGAAGCTGATACAAAAAATCCATTGTCTTCATCATGTGAAAGTGTTTTAATAGGCTCATTTATTACATAAGAGTCATAGTTTATAATCATTTTTTCATTGCTTAATTCTTTTATAGAAGATTTAAATCTTAGCAAATTTGTTTGCATTGTAGCAATATCATCATCTGACATTTGTAAGCTAACATGTTGTGTTTTACCATTTATATCAACATTTACATCTATATTTGGAAATATAAAACATGCCATGTTCCATATATTAGATGTTGTTGCTACACCTTTTTCCATTTTAAAATCTGAAAACCAAACTTTTCCTTTTGATAATGTATCAAACCCGCCTAGTCTAAAACCAATATCAACTTCAGTTTCATTTTTAGAATTAAACATAAATGTCATTTCTTGCCAATCATTTGTCCCTGTTATCGCTCTAGACCTTTCTTGGGTGGTTGCCGAGCAAATGTGGGCACCCCCCTCAGATGTTGCATCTTCGTTTTCAACATTTTCAGTTTTAACCATACATGTTACTCTATATGGTGTATTAGGTGTAACTTCAACATGCATTGAAAACATTGCATCATTATATTCTTTATTTTCAATTTTGTAACTTGAACTTTTTGAATATTTCACCTTATTATCTCTAACAAATTCAGTCGCATCTTTAAGCCTTATGTTTTTATCAAAATTATTAAAATTATATTTATTGTAAAAAATTATTAATACAATAATTGCTACAACCATTACTATATAGCTGAGAACTTGTCTTACTTTTTTCATAAGTAACTTTCCCTTTCTTTTTCAAATTTAGCTAATTGCTTCTGCACATCTATGGCATAATGTAGGGTGTTCATGGTTTTCTCCAACTTCTGTTGAATATTTCCAACATCTTTCACATTTTTCTCCTTCTGCTACTTCAACTTTTACTCCAACCTTATTCTCATCTTTTCTTTCATTTTCTTTAATATATAATGCAGAAACTATGAATATTGTTGTTAAAAGTTCTTTGTTCTCTTCTAGGAACTTATATTCCTCCTCATTTGCAAATAAAGTAACTTTTGCATTTAAAGAGTGTCCTATTACTTTTTTTGCTCTTGCAACTTCTAATTCTTTTGCAACTAATTCTTTTAATTCTAAAATATGATTCCATTTTTCTTCTAATTCTTTATTATCATATTCTGCTACTACTTCTGGCCAATCACTTAACATTACACTTTCAACTTGTTCATTTTTAGTATGTGGCATATATTTCCAAATTTCTTCTGCTGTAAAGCAAATCATTAGAGCAACCATTTTAACTAGCGCATCTAAAATTATATACATTGCTGTTTGTGCAGAACGTCTTTCTATTGCATTCTTTTTTGATGTATATAATCTATCTTTTATAATATCCAAATAGAAGTTACTCATGTCTGTTACACAGAATTGGTTTATATCATGATATACTAAATGGAAATTAAAGTTCTCATAATTCTCTGTACAATCTTTTACTAATTTATTTAATCTTGATAAAGCCCATTTGTCAATTTCTTCCATGTCTTTATATTCAACTTTGTTATCGGGGTCAAAGTCAGAAGTATTTCCTAAAATGTATCTTGCTGTATTTCTTATTTTTCTATATGCTTCACTAATTTGTTTTAAAATATCCCTTGAAACACTTATATCTGATTTGAAGTCTGATGATAATACCCATAATCTTAATATATCTGCTCCATACTCTTTTATAATGTCTTGTGGACTAATACCATTTCCTAATGACTTAGACATCTTTCTTCCATCTTCATCAACAACCCATCCATGTGTTAATATTGCTTTATATGGTGCAACACCTTTTGTTGCAACTGATGTTAATAATGAAGATTGGAACCATCCTCTATATTGATCATGCCCTTCTAAGTATAAATCTGCTGGGAAAGGTAATCCTCTTTCAACTAATACTCCTTCATAAGTAGAGCCTGAATCAAACCAAACGTCCATAATGTCTGTCTCTTTTTTGAATTCATGACATCCACAGTTTTCACAAACTGCTCCTTCTGGCATTAATTCTTTTTCATCTAAATCAAACCATGCATTTGAACCTTTTTCTCTGAATATTTTTGATACTTTTTCAAAGCTTTCATCTGTAGCATACTCCTTTCCACATTCTTTACAATAGAATATTGGAATTGGTACACCCCAAGTACGTTGTCTTGATATACACCAATCATTTCTGTCTTTTACCATGCTTGCAATTCTTTCTTCTCCCCAAGTTGGTGTCCATTTTACTGTTTTTATAGCATCTAATGTTTCTTTTTTGAAGTCATTTACAGATGCAAACCATTGGTCTGTTGCTCTAAATATAATTGGATTTTTACATCTCCAACAATGTGGATATGAGTGGTTTATTTTTTCTTTTCTTAATAAGTATCCGTTTTTGTCTAGCCAATCTATAATAGCATCATTTGATTTTGCATAGAACATACCTGCAAAAGGACCTGCTCCTTCTGTTTGATATCCTTTTCCATCAACTGTAACTATAATATCTAATCCATTTTTTATTCCACATAAATAGTCTTCTTTACCATAGCTTGGCGCTGTATGTACTGCTCCTGTACCAGTGTCTAATTCAACTGCAACTGTATCATCACTGCCTAATACAACTTTTGAAGTTCTATCTAAAAATGGATGCTTACATAAAATTCCTTCTAGTTCTGTTCCATTTACAGTTTTTATAGTTTTATATTCAGTAATACCTGCTAAACTCATAACTTCATCAACTAAACTTGTAGCCATTACTAATTTTTCTTTTCCTGTATCAACAACACTATATTCATATTCTCCACCCACTGTAATACCTGTATTACCTGGCAATGTCCATGGAGTAGTAGTCCAAATAACTATAAATGTATCATTATCTAAAACTCCTTTTCCATCTTGTACTGGGAATTTAACATAAATTGACATTGTATCACAATCTTGATATTCAATTTCTGCTTCTGCTAAAGCTGTTTCGCAGTCTGTACACCAATAAACTGGTTTTAATCCTTTATATATATATCCTTTTTTGTACATTTCTGCAAATATTTTTATTTGGTTAGCTTCTAGTTCTGGTTGTAATGTTATATATGGATGTTCCCAGTCTCCTAATACGCCTAGTCTTTTAAAGCCTTCTGTTTGCTTATCAACATAACCTAAAGCAAAGTCTTTACAAGTGTCTCTAAACTTAGAAACACTAATTTCATCCCTGTTAATTCCTAGTGCTTGAATTGCTTTTTTCTCTGTTGGAAGTCCGTGTGTATCATAACCAGGAATATAAATTGTTTGATATCCTTGTAGACTTTTAAAACGATTTACAGTATCTTTTAATACTTTGTTTAATGCATGACCCATGTGTATTTCGCCATTTGCATAAGGAGGACCATCATGTAATATATAAGTTTTGTGTCCTTCATTTTTCTTTAACATTTTTTCATATAAGCCTTGGTCAAAAACCTCTGCTTTTGTTTTTGGTTCATTCTCAGGTAAATTTCCTCTCATTGGAAATTCAGTGCTTGGTAAATTTAAAGTTTTACCATAATCTTGTTTTTCATCTGCCATTTTTTCTTCCTCCTTTTAATTCAATACAATCAAAAATTTATCTTCTGCAGAATTTACTGCTAGTAGGAGTAAATTCCTAGAATACAAAAAAGCCATTTCGTCATATTATAAATAGGACGAAATGGCTTAAAATTTCCGCGGTACCACCTAATTTAAAAGAATTATTTTCTTTTCTCTTATTACCCTTTAACGCAGGAATACGATTTCTTTTACTATTGTTTCAAAGAAATAGCTAAAAGGTGATAACAATAATTACCAAGTGCTTTCAAACTCTCACCATTATGTTTGATTCTCTGTTAAGTTTTTGTAAAAATTGTGTTGTCCTTTATAACTGCTTTTACATTATGTAATATAGTTTACCACTTTTAACATGTTTTGGCAAGAATATTAATAAATTTTTTACTAAGTTATTCTTCCCACTCAAGTTCCCAATCAGAGATTTGCACTAAATCTCCATCTTTGATTCCAAGTGACCTTAATCTATCATTTACACCTAATTCATTTAATCTTCTATGGAAATAATGCAATGATTCGTTATCTTCCAAATTTACTGTTCTCATAAGTTTAGTTATTACATCACCACACACTATATACATTCCGCCTTCTTTTTTTACTGTAATATCTTCTTTATCTTCCAATGTATATACTTTTTTTATTTCTTCCACTTCAACTAAATCTTCTTTTGGTAATGTTTTTAATACTTCACTTACTCTTGTAAGTAATTCTTTTACACCTTGTTTAGTAGCAGCTGATATTTTATATATTTCTAAACCTTTTTCTTTTGCCAATTTTTCCAATTCTAAGTATAAATTTTCATTTTGCATACTATCAGCTTTGTTTGCTACTATTATTTGTTTTCTTTTACTTAATTTTTCACTATATTTCTTTAACTCTTCATTTATAATCTCAAAATCTTTTACTGGATTTCTTCCTTCTATTCCAGATACATCTATTACATGAAGAAGTAGTCTTGTCCTTTCAATATGACGTAAGAATTGAATTCCAAGTCCAACTCCTTGGCTTGCACCTTCAATTATTCCTGGAATATCTGCAATAACAAAACTGTCTCCATATTCTCCTTTTACCACTCCTAAGTTTGGCTCAAGTGTAGTAAAATGATAGTCTGCAATTTTAGGTGTTGCATCAGTTACAACTGATAATAGTGTTGATTTTCCTACATTAGGGAATCCTATTAGTCCAACATCAGCTAAAAGTTTTAACTCTAATATAAGTTCTTTTTCTTCACATTTTTCTCCTTCTTGAGAAAATCTAGGTGCTTGTCTAGTAGATGTTGCAAAGTGTGAATTTCCTTTTCCGCCTCTGCCACCTTGTAATATAAGTTCTTTTTGTCCTTTTTCAGATAAGTCAGCTAAAACTTTTCCAGTTTGTGCATCTTTAACAATAGTTCCTAAAGGAACTTTTATTGTTAAATCTTCTCCACTTCTTCCATATCTATTAGCACCTTCACCATTTTTTCCGTTTTCAGCTTTAAATTTTTTTTGATATCTAAAATCTATTAAAGTATTAGTGTCTGGATCAACTTCAAAGTATACGTTTCCGCCTCTTCCTCCGTCTCCTCCATCAGGTCCACCTGCTGCAACATATTTCTCTCTTCGGAAAGAAACAGCTCCATCACCGCCATTTCCTGCTTTTGCAATTATTTTTACATAGTCTGTAAACATTTTATTCTCCTTCAAAATAATCTAGTCTCATTGCTTTTTTAACTTTTCTCATTGTTTCTCTTGCTGTCTGTCTTGTTTTCTCTGTTCCATCTTTTAATATTTTTTCAACTAGTTCTGGTCTTTCTTCATAATATTTTCTTTTTTCTCTAATTGGTGTTAAAAATTCATTTATATTTTTAGTCAGTTGTTTTTTACAAGCTACACATCCTCTTGCACCTGCCTTGCATTCTTCACAAACGGTTTTAACTTCTTCTTCAGTGCTAAATAATTTGTGATAATATGCAACCATACATACATCTGGATGTCCTTTATCATCTTTCTTAATTCTAGCTGGATCTGTTACTGCACTCATTACTTTTTTATTTATCTCTTCTTCAGTATCTGCTAAATAAATAGCATTTCCTAAAGATTTACCCATTTTATCATTTCCATCTAGTCCTTTAATTCTTTTTGCACTTGAAAGTACAGCCTCAGGCTCTGTTAAAACCTCTCCATATATGCTGTTAAATTTTCTAACTATTTCTCTACATTGTTCAATTAATGGTAGTTGGTCTTCTCCTACTGGAACTAATGCTCCATCTACTACAGTAATATCAGCTGCTTGGCTTACTGGATAACCTAAAAATCCATAAGTAACACTTTCTCCAAAAACATCTCTTTTTTGTGCTAGTTCTGTTTTTACAGTTGGGTTTCTTTCTAGTCTAGCTATTGTTACCAAATTAGAATAAAATACTGTAAGTTCTGCTGTTTCAGGTACCATTGATTGGATATATATTGTTGTTTTTTCTGGGTCAATTCCAACTGATAAATAATCTAATATAACTTGCCTTACATTTTGTCTTACCTTTTCTGGATTTTCAAAATTATCAGTTAAAGCTTGAACATCTGCAATTAAAATATATGGGTCATATTTACCAGTATTTTGCATCTCTACTCTTGTTTTTAGAGATCCAAAATAATGACCAATATGTAATCTACCTGTTGGTCTGTCTCCGGTTAAAATACGTTTTTTCTTTTCTTCCATTTTTCATCATTCCTTCTTTAATAGCCTATATTTCTTCTAATCTATCTCTTAGTTTCTTAAATTCTATTATATATTCACTTTTTATTTTATTATAAATATCTCTAGATGCTTTTTCATCATATAAATGTGATAGTAAATTCCTAGAAAGCATTATTTCGATCCATTTTTCTCCATCTTCAATTATGCCATGTCTAAAGCCTAGTTGTATATTTTCTCTTGGACTTCCTGTTTTGTCTACTAATCCCAAATATTCCAATGCATCTTTTATAGTTTTCCAAGCAAGTTCAAATGTAAATTCAAATCTGTGTAACACTCCATCAATAACTATTTCACTTTCTGGTTCTTTTAGTGCTTCCTCTAATCTATCTACAGCACTTTTATAATCAGATAATCTTTCTTGAAATCTACTCATACTTAATTCCCTCCTTATTAATGGATGTTATTAATTCTTGTTTTTGTAATTCATTAAAAAACACAATATCAATCATATATGGAACATCTAATAAATCAAAATCATTTAATATTTTCATTTTATCTTCTTCATTAATGTTTCCAAAAACTGCGATATCAACGTCTGACTCCTTCTTAAAATCTCCCCTAGCTCTTGAACCATATATTTTAAATTCGTAACTAGAATATTTTAAAACTACATTTTTAATTTTATTATATATATCTTTTGATAACCCGAATTTCATTATTTTTCCCCTTATATAGTATGTTCATATTATATTCTAGTATCAATATATTTTCAAGTATATAATAATAAAAAACTCCACTTACGTGGAGCCTTTTTTATTATTCAGCTTTACTTCCTTCTTCAACAGGATATACGCTAACTTTCTTTTTATCTCTGCCAAGTCTTTCAAATTTTACTTTTCCAGTTACTTTAGCATATAGTGTATCATCACTACCAATACCAACATTAGTACCAGGATGAATTTTTGTTCCTCTTTGTCTTACTAGTATGTTACCAGCTGGAACTACTTGACCATCTGCTCTTTTTAGTCCTAAACGTTTAGACTCACTGTCTCTACCGTTCTTAACACTACCTTGACCTTTCTTATGAGCCATCCTATTTCACTCCCTTCAATTTTTGTTTTAGGGTATTTTCTATCTTTCTAATAGTTTTTACCATAATATATTCAAATTTTAACTAAGCCTCTTTTTTAGTTGTAGCTTTTTTTGTAGTAGCTTTAGCTGCTGTTTCTTTTACTTCAGCTTTTTCTACTTTTGCTTCTGCTTTTTCAGTAGGCATTTTTATTTTTGTAATTTCTACTTTAGTGTATGGTTGTCTATGTCCTTGAGTTCTTCTGTAGTTCTTTTTAGCTTTGTATTTATAAACTAAAATCTTTTTACCTTTACCATGAGAAACTACTTTTCCTTCAACCTTAACACCTTTTACATAAGGAGCTCCAACTTCTACTTTTTTGTCGTCAGATAATAAAACAACATTATCAAATGTTACTTTTTTTCCTTCTTCAGCTTCTAATTTTTCGAAGAATACTACATCCCCTTCTGTTACTTTGTATTGTCTTCCACAGCTTTCAATAATTGCGTACATTCTTTGTACACCTCCTATTTTTCGTATACTCGCTAAGCATAAATAACAAGGCAATTGCTTAAAGCAATATTTAATTGCCCGACTCAGGCGGCTTACAGTTAAATATTGTACCATATTATGGTATCAGTGTCAAGGATTTGATGAATTTTTTATAATTTAACAACAAAGCATATCCAAATAGAAAATCATATAAATTAAATACAAAAACCGCAGAATCTTTTCGAAACTGCGGTTCTTGCCTAAACACTTATTGTCAATCGACTTTAAGTGTTTTAGAAGAAAGAGTTTTTATTTCTCCGGTTTATACTCACTGATATAATATTCTGGATGTAACGTGCGAGTGTACCCCGCATTAATTAGGGAGTTTACCATGTCGTTGACTACTCCTTTGGTTTTTAACAGGAATGTTCTGCCATATTCATCACATACGACAAGCGTATGTTCATTTACGAGAACGTATGTTCCCACGTTCTCTTTCGATGAATTTAGAAGATACTTCATTGTCATTGGCGTGTATCCGGTATGAGTTTCAGTATCGTAATAAGGAGAAGAAATCTCCTTAACCGAATATTCTTTGCTCACCTTTTTTACAGGCTGAATCCCTTTTTTCTTTGCTACCTTGGCAGCTTCCTCATAGGTGCTTGCCCAATTTTCCTCTTCAGCGATTTTAACTAGCCACTTATATGTAACCGGTATCACTTCGCCTCCATTTGAGTACGGTACGGATAATGTACACTTCTCAGTGTACCCATCTTTTCTTAAAATGTCCCATATCTCCGGCCGATATGGGGTTACAAAAATCCTGCCGATTTCATCTGAAAAAACTATGTGACCGTTGTTTTGAGTCGCAATACGCTTCTCTTCAGAGTAGCTGCCTGTTCTGTAAGAGAACCGAGTGACTTCTTTCATGGAAGTAAGCGGTTTGTGCTGGATGGGGGTATTAAACATAGTGTATCTCTTTCTGCCCACAATTCGTGGGACTTAAAAATTATTTCATGCCCATAGGGACATGGTAACCCTTTTGGGTTTACAAATATGTTATATTATATTATGTTAATTATGTCAAATGTGGATTTTTTACCAACAATTTTTTTCTTAAGAATTCTATATCTTTTTTAATATTTTTTCAAAACATCTAAAAAGGTCCAGGCACTTTAATTTTTTCATAGCATATAATTTTATATATTGATTTGGAGGTATATATATATGTTTGCCTTTTCTATTAGTGGTCTTTTAGCTTTTTTTAACTCTGCTGTTTTTTTAGTTGGATATATTTCAAACAATTCTTTATTTCCAGAACCATTAAGCAGTATGGATGAAAAAAAATATTTAGAACTTATGAAAAATGGAGATGATGAAGCCCGAAATATTTTAATTGAGAGAAACTTAAGATTAGTTGCTCACGTTTGTAAAAAATATAGTGCCACTAAAGTTGACCAAGATGACTTAATTTCTATTGGTAGTATTGGACTAATTAAAGGTATAAATAGTTTTGACAGTTCAAAAGGAGTACGTTTAGCTACTTATGTTTCTCGTTGTATTGATAATGAAATTCTTATGTATTTACGAAGTACCAAAAAACTTGGTGCTGAAGTTTATTTAGATGATCCTATTGGAAAGGATAAAGACGATAATGTTGTTACTTTACAAGAAGTTTTAGAAAATAATGATAAAAACATTGAAGATGAAGTAGACTTAAAATTTAAAATAAAAAAACTATATGAAAAAATGAAAGAAGTATTAAAGGATAGAGAAAAACTAATTCTTGAATTACGCTTTGGTTTAAATGGTGAAAAGCCAAAAACACAAAATGAAATTGCAGATTCTATGGCTATTTCTCGTTCCTATGTTTCACGAATCGAAACCAAAGCAATTAATAAATTAGCTAAAGAATTCAGAGAATAAATTAAAAGATCAATAATTTTAAGGGATTATTTGCTTAAAATTATTGATCTTTTAATAATGCTAATTATTTAATTATTGATACTAATAAATCTACTAATTCTGTTTGTGTTATTCCTGATGTTTCTATATCAAAATATACATCATTCATTTTAAATTCTGCTAAATATAGTTTTTCATATTGTGTTATTATAACATCTGTATTTTCTATTTTTGATATTTTTTCTTCACTACTCAAATAATAGTCTCTTAATGGTTTTCCAATTTTGGAAAATGCTATTCTTATTGTTCTGTTTTCTGCCTCATTTGAATAGTCCCAAATATAGTCATGAGCTATAGAATAATCTTTATCCGAAAAATCTTTTCTAGTCATTACAACTTTATTTACACCGTAGTCTCTCAAATCTTTTGGCGCATTAATATCTTTTTTTACAAACGAAAAATCTTTCTCAAATTCACTATTCAGTTCAGTATTTGCTTCTTTTATATCTGCATCCAACGTCATCATACTTTGATATTCAGCCTTATTTATATTTAATTCCAATATTCCTTGTACTGTTGGTGGCATAACATTTTCATTATTACTTTTTGGAACATTATATGCAACAATGCCAACTAATAATGCAATTGCTACAAGACTTGAAGCTAAAACATAACTCAATTTTACTTTCATATTATCTCTCCTCTCAATTTTTGATAAAATGATATTATAATTTTTCTTTTTGTCAAAGTTCTTTTGTATTGTATCTTTCAAATTATTCATTTATATCACCTTCAATCTTTACATTTTCTTTAATGTCTTTAATTGTTCTGTATAAAATATTTTTGACATTAGATTCAGACATGTTTAATTCTTTTGCAATTTGTGATATCTTAATTTCTGTACAATAATATAAATAGAAAACTTTTACTGTTTTTATATTTTTGCTTTTAATATAATTCCATACCGCTTCTGCATTTAGCTTTTTAATTGTTTCCGTTTCCAAATCAAAATTATCTGGCAAATCTATTTCTTCGTCCTCTGCTTGATAAACATTATAATTTTTTAATTTATATAAAAGACCATAATATTTTTGAATTTTCTTTTTAGCTATTCCTATTACAAAATTAGGACAGTTTTCTAAATATATTTCTTTCTTTTTTTCTAGTATGTTATATAATTCTACATATGTATCTTGCACTAAATCATTAACATCGTCAATATTAGAGCATTTACAAACTATATATCTCAATGTTCGTTCATATGTTGAATTATATATTTCTTCAAAATTTTCTAAAGATATTCCGAGTACTCATTGTTATCTCCTTTCATCTATATAGTGCTTAATTATTGTAAAAAAGTTTCAATAATTATAACATATTTTTATTTTTTAAATATATAATTTTATATGAAAGTTTTTATATTTAGAAAAAAGTCTATTCTAATCATTTTAGCTATATTAATTTTAGTAATTTGTTTTATACCTAAAAATAATTTTACACTAGCATTATCGCTAAGCAATAGCGAAGTTTTAAATTCTTCTTTTAAAGATAAATTTAATTCTTTATATAAAAGTAATGAGAAGAATGTGTATTTAACTTTTGATGATGGACCAACCTCTAAAGTAACTCCTAAAATTTTAGATATTTTAAAAAAAGAAAATGTTAAAGCTACATTTTTTGTTGTTGGTAAACATGTTAAAGAACATCCTGAAATTGTTAAACAAGCTTATGAAGAAGGACATTTTATTGCTAACCATGGCTATAGCCATAATAATTCATTATTGTACAAAGATGAAGAAAGTTTTCGAAATGAAATTTTAAATACTGATATTGAAATTTCAAAAGCTATTGGTGTATCTGATTATTGTTCTCATGTTTTTAGATTTCCAAATGGTTTTGCATCTCCTAACTATAAATATAAAAAGAAAAACATAGTTAATGTTCTTACAGAAATTAACTATGTTTATGTTGATTGGAATTGCTTGAATAAAGATTCTGAGCAAAGACTTTCTAATTACCAATTACTAAATAATTTAAAAAAGTCTGCAAAAGGTAAAGGAACATTGATTGTTCTTATGCATGATACTGGTGATGTAAACAACACTTATGACGTTTTACAGGACTCAATTAAATATTTAAAAGATTGTGGGTATATTTTTAAGAATTTTTATGAACTTTTTAATGAAGACTTATAAACTTGTATATTTCATTTGTTATATTTTCGACTTCTTGGTCTAATTCTTGTACAGTATAAAATTCTAAGTTTAAATCATTTGTTTTTTCTTTTCTTTCTAAAAATTCAATTACTTTCTTTAGGTCTTGTTCATTTATTGATATTTCGTCTATCGTTTGTAGTTCTTCAACTGCTTTTTGATAATTATCTAAAGCAATTATATTTTCACTATATTTGCTATCATACTTTTTCAAATCTTTATGTTTTACTTTAATACATTCTTCTTTATCTAAATTTTTGTGTTCGCATTTCTTATGGTAATCTTGATTTAATAAATAGTCTGTATATAAGTGAATAAAGTATCCATAAGCTACTGGATTTGTTTTTAATATATCTTTATATTTATTATAAAAACTTATGTATGTAGAATGATCTTTTTCATTGTATAAATGAGTTTGATCATGATTATAAATATGAGATATTTCTTTTACAATAAATCCATTATTTATATCTGGTGCTATATTCCCTAATAAAAATAGGTTTAAATCCTCCTTATCAAAATTTATTTGTTTGTTTAGCTTTTTTGCTATTTCTAAGTGTACTTTCCAATTTGGCAATATACTCATCTCTCTTTCATTTTTATTAGTCCAATTATTATAGCACACATATTTACTTTTTTCCACTAAAAAAATACTTTTAATATAAAAGTATAAATTGCAATAATAAGTGTCGCACTTTTTT
>UMFE01011629.1_pt1 | contig 85893 bp, 90 predicted proteins | sample 1964911 | NCBI WGS metagenome assembly UMFE01 (sample SAMEA4836036, study PRJEB28245) | human gut metagenome | biome: gut microbiome; material: fecal sample | place: Denmark | collected 2008
ATGCGTTACTGGGCATTTACTGGGCAAAAATTATGAGAAGAGATTTATCTGATCTAATTTCTGATTATCATTTTGGGTTACTTTTTTAGTAACATGAATATAGATTTCTCTGGTTATCTCACTTTTTCCATGCCCGAGGCGGCGGGCAATCTCATCAGGAGTCATGTTGTTTGCGGCGAGAAGCGAAGCGTGCGTATGTCGTAACATATGAGGTGTCACACGTCGTTCAAATAGCTTCTCTGATATGATACGAAGGTATTTTTCGTAACCGGCTATTTGCATATGATCACCTTTGCTGTTTGGAATCAAGATGCTTGATCTGAAATTGTTTGCAAGCATCATTTCTTTACGCCATAGCATACATTTCTTTAATTCTACTAAGAGTGCCGGCTGGATGTGTATTACACGCTTGGAATTATCGGTCTTTGGTGTAGTGACACTGTCGTGCTTTGAATCGTATGTTTTGGAGATTCGGATTGTTAACTGGTCCATATCGATATCAGATACTTCTAGTGCAGACAATTCGCCGAATCTCAAGCCTGTGAGTAATAGTATCGAAGTTATATAGTACCAGTGCCAGCAATTATCATGTTTGATGTAATCAAGGAGCTTTTTTGCTTCTTCAGGTTCCAAGTATTTTGTAGTAATTTCTTTATCATCAGATGAATCATCAAATGGCTTAAGCTTTGTGATCAGCTTCATGTTATCGTGGTAGTCATTTTCATATCCCCAATTTAACATTGCTTTGAATCGTGTTATGTAAGAGTTCAATGTCGTAAGTTCTTTTCCGGAATCGAGCAATCTGGACTTTACATATTGTGCTGTCAGGTTGTTGACAATTGCATCTGGATTCAAGATCTCTATGACAGAGCCAGTAACACTCTCATTCCGATCAACTGTACTATCTTTGTATATGATTCTTTGGGCTTTCAGATACTCTTTTTGAAGTTTTGCAAGAGTTACCGTATTATCGGTGCATTGAAGATCCTTAATAGCAGCTTCGATCTTTGCATTTAACTCTCTTTGTGCTTTGTTCTTGTTCTGCGGCGTGTCTTTTGGATATGAGACCGCAACTCTTTCGACCTTAAGGGTGAGAGGGTTTGTGTATCGTTCACGATAGACAACTGTTCCGTTTTTTTGAGTTTCACACCACATAATAAAACCTCCTTTGAAAAAATAGGCATAAAAAAATAAGCCTATGAAAATGAGAAGGCTTATGGTATAATACAAGTTGCAAATTTGTTATGCATAAGCCTTCGGTTTATGGGTGACACCCTCAGGTGTTTCCAGCACCTGGGGGGATTTTTATTTATGTAATTATGATGCTTTCCAAGAGTTGCCGCAATTCTGACATATGCATACGGATTCATTCTTGAATGTCGTTTTCTCACCGCCCTTTGATTTCTTCCATACAAGGTTAGATAATCCGAGCGTACAAACAGCTGTAATACCTCTTGCGGCATTGTTTACATGACCACCAACGCCATTCCCTTTTTTCTTCGTTTTTCCCTCCGTCTGTATCATCTGGACGTTAACGTTTTGACTTCCACATTTTGGACAAATCATATTTTTTCCTCCTTAAAATTGTAAATATCATAAATGCCTTGGTGAGCAATTATGTGCATAATATTCTAAATGGTCAACGCAAGCATCTCTATTCTCGAAGTCCAACCTGGTGATGTGGGACAGAGCATGTAAGTAAGCATCTGTCTGCTGTTCCTGATTGAGCCTTGAATTGATAAAGATTGAGAAACTGCCATCTTCGTTCGAAGTGACGGTTTCTTTTGCGTTTGCTCCCTTAAAATCAATTAAGTGTACAAATACTTCGTTCGTAATATCACCCCCTGCGACTAAGAGCATATCATATCGCAGGTACAATAATACGGACTTATTCGCCTTTTTCTTTCTTTTTTAATGCAAGTAGCATTGTATGTACTGTTTGGATGTCTTCTGGAGAAGCATCACGTGCAGCATCGAAGAGAAGTGAGAGCTCTTTGTTCTCGAAGATCTCCTGTGCTTTCTTTGCAGTTTCAGGATCCATGTAATAGGATGGTTGCTTGTTTTCATCATCAATATCAAATCCCATTAACCACATTGCATTTACCATGAGCACCTTTGCAAGCTTTGGAGCTGATATATTAGATGGTTTGTGGCTCCCATTAACATATTGACTTATAGAAGCTTTGCTTACTCCGCTTTTATCCGCAAGTTCCTGAGCGCTTATATTTATCTTATTCATAGCTTGTTTTAATCGGTTAGCGGTTACTGGCCATTTCATATGATCATCCTCCTCTATCCTTGTTTGATATAAGAAGATTATACAACATCGTTTAACTAAAATCAAACAAAAAGTTAAAAAAAATTAAACTTTACACTTGACATTACAGTTAAACGGAGTTAAACTATCATCAAGGTTAAACAATGTTTAACAAAAATGAAGGGAGGTACATATATGCCATATCAGTATAATAAACTGAGAGGAAAGATTATCGAGCATTATGGAACGCAGGGGAACTTTGCCAATGCTTTAGGATTGTCTGTCAATTCTGTATCAAAGAAACTGAATTGCCGCACAGGATTCACTCAGGAAGAGATGAACAAGTGGGCAGAATTGCTTGATATTGAATTGAAGGACTATCCAGCATATTTTTTTACCTAATAGGTTAAATGTAGTTTAACTCATTAGGCGCTTAAAGTGATAGAAAGGAGAAGCATGAGCGAGTTAGTATGTGTAATTCTGATTGTGGTTGCTATCAGTCAGTTTGTAAGAGCAGCCGCATATAAGAAATCAACAAAAGCCCTTACGCTGTATCTGAAAGATATTGATGCTGTTCCCGATGAACAGACAATACAGAGATACAGCGAAAAGGCATTGCAGTCATCAAATACCAAGCGTTGATTTAATGATTGATGCTACAACACTTGATGCTATTTGCGTAATGGCAGACACGGAGGTTGCTCCGATTTTCGATGCTATAGCTTTAGTCTTTTTCCAGACATTATTGTCACGAATGGATTCTAAAAACTGGTGACCGTTGTAAGTAATATCGTTTATAGCGATGATCATTGTCGTGTTATCGGCATTAAGCGTCGAGGCTTTGATATATTCTGCTTCTTTAAGTTTCAGTACGGAATAACTGATATCGTCGGTGCTGTAATTAGGAAGCGCAGATACCAACGATTGAAAAGGTAATGATTTACCATATGAAACGTTTTCAACTTCTAATAGAATTGCACGCATGCAATCAATATTTAGTTTCATAGAATGCTCCTTTCGTATGTACTTGGTTCTGGCAGGAACCTGTAAGGAGAGTATAGGTGTTGGGAGAAAAATAGTCAAGCAGATAGTGTCTAACAGACAAAAGATGAAATTGCAGAAAAAATGAAAAAAATATTCGTTTTATTGTTTTTTTTCTGCAAACAATCGTTTTACTAAATATACAAGGAGGTTTTAGCAAAATGGAGATCACATCAATTAAGTACATCAGTGCATCGCCGTATATGTCGAAAGCTCAGATCCAGAAGTTGATGAACGTATCTGCCAGAACGGTTACTAGCCGAATCGCAGAGATTGATCAGTATGTTCAGAATGGCAGATATGGCGCACACACAATACTGGATGGTTGCGGTGTGACATATGTGAATTATCTCGCTTTTATAGATTTTTTGAAATATCGAAAAGATCTAAAAGCTGGACGCAGAGTGCCGCCGTACAACCCGAAGCGTATTGCGGAGCAGATCGCATGGGGCACACTTGCAACGGAAAATCAGTAATGACAAGCAGAGAGGAAGAAAGAGGATGAGTAACGACATGATTATATGGTCATACCGGCTGGCAACATTCGCAATGGTAGAAGGTGCTGTGCTGTTATGGCTTGGCATGATCTATGGCTTTTGGATGATGCTTGTGGCTGTAATCTATAAGGAGCTGATTGAATATGCCAACAATGATGATATGGACCATGCAATCGAGATCTACAAAAAAAGCACCCTTGGGACTGGCATCCCGCAGGTGCAAATAACAAATAACACGATAAGAAGTATAACACGGAAGGGAGCGTGAATCAATGGTTACGATGCAGGTGCTTCCAAATCGTGAAGATTGGTTGAAGCACAGAACGAAGATCGGCGGATCAGATGCATCTGCAATACTCGGTAAGAATCCATACAAGACGAATGTGGAACTCTGGAAGGATAAGGCATTTCATCTGATGCCGGAGGATATCTCGGACAAGCCGTATGTGAAGTATGGCACCGAAGCAGAGAAGTATCTCCGGGAACTGTTCAAGATGGACTATCCGCAGTATGAGATGTTCTACGAGGAAAATAACATGTGGACAAATGACGCATATCCGTTCGCACATGCATCTCTGGATGGATGGCTCAAGGATGAAGCTGGCCGTATGGGTGTATGGGAGTGTAAAACTACAAATATCCTGCAGTCTCGTCAGAAAGAGAAGTGGGATCATCGCCTGCCGGAGAACTATTACATACAGATCTTGCATTATCTGATGGTGACAGAGTTTGAGTTTGTGGAGCTGAAAGCGCAGCTCAAATCAGTGTTCTCAGATGGAACGGTGTATTTGCAGACCAGACATTATCACATCGAGAGATCTGATGTGGAAGCGGATATTGAATATCTGGCGGATGAAGAGCGGAAGTTTTGGACATGCGTAGAGAACATGAAGGCTCCGCCGTTGGTGCTGCCGGAGATATAGGAGGATGCCATGTATGGTTATATCTGTCCGACCTGTGGTGCACATCTGGATCCACAGGAGCGATGTGAGGAATGCACAGAACAGAAGTTGAATGATCAGCGGGAGAACGAACGTATCAAGCGTCTGCTCTCGGTAGGGAAGGATGCTCAATATGAGTTGGTATTAAGTTAGGAGGATATGAATGGAGTTAAGAGTAGAACCGGTTACATTTCCGGAAGCAATTCGGTTTAACTATGAGGAATTGAAAGCAGAGATTACAAGCAAGGTAGAGATGTATAAGAACCTTGTATATACAGGTAGTGATCAGATTAAGGATGCGAAAGCAGACAGAGCAGCATTGAATAAGCTTATTAAGGCTATGTCAGATGAGAGAATCCGTATCAAAAAGGATTGTTTGAAGCCATACGATGAATTCGAACGGAAAATTCGTGAACTCACGGATATTGTGAATGAGCCGGTACAGTTGATTGATAAGCAGATCAAAGAATATGAGCAGACGTTGAAGGAAGAGAAGCGCAAGGATATTGAAGCACTCTTTGAGACAATTGGATTTCAGGCATTTGTAAAGCTGGATATGATCTGGGATGAGAAGTGGCTGAATGCATCTGTATCGATGAAATCTATCGAAGAGAAGATGCGGGAACGTATGTATCAGATCAGCACAGATCTTCTGACGTTGAATAGACTTTCAGAATATGCATTTGAAGCGGTTGCGGTATATAAAGAGACATTGGATATGAACCGGTCTATCGCAGAGGCACAGCGGATGTCAGACATTGCTAAGCAGAAGGCGGAAACTGAAGCACGGAAGAAGGCGGAAGAAGAGCGGCGTGCCAAGGAAGCGGAAGAGAAGAAGGTGTATGAAAAAACAGCAATTATTTCAGAATCAGTACCGGAACAGCAGCAGCCGGAACACACGGTCACAGAGCCGGAAGAGCCGGAGAAGATGGAAGTGCGGTTTGCGGCACTTCTTACAACCGAAGATGCACTTGCCCTGAAAGAGTTCTTCCAGAGCAGAAATATAGAGTTTAGAGCGATTTAGGAGGATATGAAAAATGGTAAAAGTAGAGGACAACGTAGTATCAATTTACGGCGCAGAAGATACATGTGCAATCGAAATTGCAAAGATCCTTTGTGCATTTAAGAAGGTACTATACAAGAACTATTCAAAGGAAGAGGCAGAAATCAAATACGGTGCTGTTCTTGCGACAGCAGATGCGTTTTCGTATATATCTTGCAAGCAGGAGAAAAAGGAAAATGCAGAGACGGATAAGAAAATCGGATTGGATGAGATTTTGAATCAGCTGATTTTAGATTCTTTAGATGCGATTGTAAAGAAGGGAGACAAATAAGATGGTACAGAATAGTTTGGTTAAGAGTAAGCAGAATCAAATTCAGGACACGACAATGACCGGGTTCTTGAATCGTATGGATATCAAAGCGAATATTGAGCAGGCACTTGGTAAGGGAAATGTGCAGCGCTTTATCTCCGGCGTAGTATCGGCAGTCAGCGTGAATCCTGCTCTTGCAGAATGTACGAAGCCATCGATCCTGTCTGGTGCGCTGTTGGGAGAGAGCTTGAAGCTTTCCCCATCGCCACAGCTTGGTCATTATTACCTCGTGCCGTATAGCGACAATAAAGCCGGTACGAAGGTGGCACAGTTCCAGATGGGATATAAAGGGTATATCCAGCTTGCAATCCGCTCCGGTCAGTATAAGAAGCTTACTGTACTGGCTATCAAGGAAGGTGAGTTTGTCAGCTTTGATCCGATGAATGAAGAAATAAATATTCAGCTGATGGTTAATGACTGGGATGCACGAGAGAAAGCCGAGACGGTTGGATATTATGCGATGTTTGAACTTGTCAATGGATTTCGAAAGTCAATGTACTGGAGCAAAAATCAGATGCTTGCACATGCTGACAGATATTCGCAGGCATTCAGCAAAGATATGACGGCAATCAATACGAGATACGGCGTGAAGCATAAGGTGTCTTATGCAGATTATGTTGCCGGTAATTACGATCAGCGTGATTCGTGGATGTATTCAAGCTTCTGGTATAAGAACTTCGACGCAATGGCATACAAGACCATGCTCCGTCAGTTGATCAGCAAATGGGGAATCATGTCTATCGAGATGCAGTCAGCATTTGAATCCGACATGGCATACATCAAAGAAGATGGTTCCAAGGTATATGTAGAAGATGAGCCGGTTGCAGATGTAGATGCTGCAGAGCCCTCACAGCTGGCGGAAACATCTGAGGAACAGGCGATAGATTCTCAGCAGGAAGAACGTGCACAGGTGGCTGAAGCGGAAATGCCGACGCCGGAGCAGGTGAACAACAGTGCCGCTGCCGCATTGTTTGGATAAGGTTATTGTACAAAGATATATCACAGTATTCTTTGTTTTATTGTAAGTCATTCTCTACCGCTACAAAAGCGGTAGAGGGAAAGGAGTTACATGAGCAAATACAGAAGCAGGAAAGTGGTAGTTGACGGTATTACATTTGATTCCAAGAAGGAAGCGTGGCGGTACCGGGAGCTTCATTTGCTTGAACAGACTGGCGAGATTAGCAATCTGCAGATGCAGGTCAAATATGAACTGATTCCATCGCAATATGAACTGCGACCGGTCACATTGAAGAATGGATTTGTGAAGATGAAGAAGTTTTGCGTGGAACATGCATGTAGTTATATCGCTGATTTCGTTTATATAGATACCAACGGAGATACGGTCGTAGAGGATACAAAAGGATTCCGGACAAAGGATTACATCATAAAGCGGAAGCTGATGCTCTACAGACACGGCATCCGGATCAGGGAGGTGTGACAAGATGGGAGCAAATATCAGAGATACACATAAGGTTGTAAAAGCGATGCTTGAGAAACATCCAGAGACTCGGAGCAGTGACGGATGCTTATGTTACATGGTGTACAAGGAGATTGGCAAGAAGAATGGTGTGGACGTAGATAAGATTCCAATTCAGCGGTTCTTCCTGCACATGAGAGAGCTTGGATTCCCGGCAACAGAGACTATCAGAAGAGCACGGCAGAAGATTCAGGCAGAGAACAAGGAACTTGCTGGAAGTGAGTTCGTAGAATGTAATCGAACAATGCTTGAAGATGTTTATATTGATTATGCAACCTGCATTATTAAATAGCTGGATTGAAAGGAAGGAGCAGATGGCACGTCAAAAGAGAGACGGATTGCTTTACTTCCCATTTGATACGGATTTCTTCTATGCGGATACAAAAATCAGAGCGCTCCAAGCACGATACGGCTCTGATGGATTGATGTTTTATATATTCCTTCTTACGGAGATATATAGAGAAAACGGATATTATATCGTATGGAATGCAGACAGTGAAGACAGCGCTATGGCGAGCTTGGGACTGTCCGAGGGTTCAATGAAGCAGATAATGACATTCTTGGCTAGCCGGTCACTAATCACGGAGATCACACTTGCTAGTTCGGACACTATCATTACCTCCCCTGGTATACAGAGACGATTTCAAGAGGCGGTAAAACGGCTGAAAAGAGATTTTGTTGTAGATTCTCGAATATGGCTTTTGAAAGAAGAAGATACCGCCCCTTGTATTAAAGTCACCCTTTTTGAAAATAATTCGCAGAATTATACCGATAAATCCGAGAAAAATGGGGATAAATCCGAGATTTATACCACAAAAGAAAGGAAAGGAAAAGAAAAGAAAGGAAAGGAAAGAGAGAGCGCACCCGCAAAGCATTCATATGGACCATTCGGAAATGTGATGCTGTTGGATGATGAATTCACCAAGCTCGCAGATAAGTACGGAGCTGATATTCGTAACGATGCAATCGAATTTCTTGATATGTACATTGAAGAGAAAGGTTACAAAACAAAGTCTCATTATCTCGCAATTATTCGATGGGTAGTAAATGCAGTGAATGAGCGCAGGCAGAAACAGAGACGAGGATATCAGAGCAATATGCCTAAGAGTATACAACCGACACAGGAGCGTGTATCTGCGCTTGATGAGATGGAAGCTCTCTTTCAACAGGAGGTGAATGGATTTGACAAAGGCAGAAAGAATTGAACTGCGAAATCAGAAGATCATGGAGAATATCAAACTCGTGTATTTTCATTTGAATAAATATCATGGATTCCCAAATTACGATGACATCATACAGGAAGGTGTACTTGCACTGGTGGAAGCCATTGACAGAAGCAAGGATCTGGAACACTTAAATCGAAATTATATCGGTATATATATCAACAGATATGTGGAAAGATACATTCAATTTGGAGATGTGACAGTACGTACACCATTTCACTGGAAAGATGTCGAGAAACCACAGTATGTATCACTCGACAAGATTGTAAATGATGATGGTGACAGTTATGGGGATTCGTTTCTGGAAGACAGACACGATTGTATCGGAGAACTTATTACGATGATGGATTTTGAACATATGGTAGATCAGTTGTCTCCGAGAACACAGAAGCCGATGCGGTGCATGCTGCAGGGATATGGCATGACCGATACAGCGAAAATGTGCGGTATATCGTTTGAACGAGTGAGACAGATCAAGAAGCTGTGCAATAGAGAACTGGTTGCAAGTGAGGTGTGACATGACGTATAGAGAATTTTTAGAAAGTAAAATTGATCTTGCGACAGAAAGCGGATTTGTGGTTGATCATTCAAAGATCAATCCGGCGTTGAAACCGCATCAGGCAGATGCTGTTGCGTGGGCACTTAAGGGTGGACGCCGGGCATTGTTTGAAGCGTTCGGACTTGGAAAAACGGTACAGGAAATTGAATTCTGTCATCAGGCAGCAGAACATACCGGAGGCAGAGCACTTATCGTGTTACCACTCGGAGTAAAGCAGGAGTTCACAAGAGATGCCGTGGAACTGCTTGGATATGAGAAGCCGGAGTATTGCCGGACGATGGACGAGGTCAAGGCGTGTGACAGTCAGATTGTGCTGACGAACTATGAGCGAGTGAGAGATGGTGATATAGATCCATCGTACTTTGCTGCAACGTCACTGGATGAAGCAAGTGTACTCCGGAGCTTTGGAAGTAAGACATATCAGACATTCTTGGATAAATTCAAGAACGTTCCATATAAGCTCGTAGCAACGGCTACACCATCGCCGAATAAGTACAAGGAGCTTATACACTATGCCGGATATCTGGAAGTCATGGACACCGGACAGGCACTGACAAGATTCTTCCAGCGGGATAGTACAAAGGCAAATAACCTGACCCTGTATCCGAATATGGAAGATGAATTTTGGCTGTGGGTGTCAAGCTGGGCGCTGTTCGTTACAAAGCCGTCAGATCTCAGTCCGGATTATTCCGATGCAGGGTATGATCTGCCACCGCTTGAAGTCAGATGGCATGAGATACCGATTCATTACGGAGATACAGCAGACAGGGACGGCCAGATGCAGCTCTTTCAGGAAGCGGCAGAGGGATTGAAAGAAGCGGCAGCAGTCAAGCGGGATAGCATAGACATCCGGGTACAGAAGATGAAGGAGATTGTAGATGCTTCGCCGGATGATCATTTCTTGTTGTGGCACGACCTGGAGAGTGAACGCCATGCAATCAAGAAGGCGTTGCCAGAGACGGTTGATATCTATGGATCCATGGATTATGAGACGAGAGAACAGCGTGTAATTGATTTCTCAAATGGAAAGACACGGCTGTTTGCAACAAAGAAATCGCTGTCCGGCTCGGGGTGTAATTTCCAGCGGTATTGCCACCGGGAAATATTCCTTGGTATTGATTATGAATTCAATGATTTTATTCAAGCAATCCACAGATGTTACCGATTCTTGCAGAGTCAGCCGGTTGTGATTGACATTATCTACATGGAGAACGAGCGGCAGATCAAGGAAGCATTGCTGGAGAAATGGAAGAATCATAATTACATGGTCAAGCGGATGGTTGAGATCGTGAAGAAATATGGACTGAATTCAGCGAACAAAGCTGAACGATTGGAAAGGAAGATGGGAGTGGAAGGAACAAGAGAAGAACGAACCGTACGAGGAAATCACTATGAAGCGGTATATGGCGATTGTGTGGAAGAAACACGTGTCATGGCAAGCAATAGCGTTGATCTGATACATACGTCGATACCATTCGGCAATCACTACGAGTACAGTGCAAATTATAACGACTTTGGACACAATCAGGATACAGAAAGGTTCTTTGAACAGATGGACTTCCTTACGCCGGAGCTTCTGCGGGTGCTGAAACCGGGCAGAGTGGCAGCAGTGCATGTTAAAGATCGGGTGCTGTTTGGAAATGCGACTGGTACCGGTATGCCGACAATCGAGCCGTTTCATGCGGATTGTATCGAACATTACATGAAGCATGGTTTTATGTATTTCGGCATGATCACTGTTGTGACGGATGTTGTGCGGGAAAACAATCAGACATACCGCCTTGGTTGGTCTGAGCAGTGCAAGGACGGCACTAAAATGGGTGTAGGATGCCCGGAATATATCTTGTTATTCCGAAAGCTCCCAACGGATCATAGCAAAGCATATGCGGATGAGCCGGTATCAAAGAGCAAGGAAGAGTACACAAGGGCACAGTGGCAGATAGATGCACACGGCTATTGGAGATCATCGGGCAATCGTCTGATCAGTAAGGATGAGCTGAAAGAGATATCGGTGGATAATCTGCAGAAAGCATACAGAAAATACAGCAGAGAGAGCGTGTACAACTATGAAGAGCATGTGAAGCTTGCAAAAGAGCTTGATAAGGACGGCAGACTGCCGGCAACATTCATGGTGGTTGCTCCGGGATCATGGAACCAGATTGAGGTGTGGGATGATATCAACCGGATGCGGACGCTTAACACGACACAGAGCCGCAGACGTGCTCAGATGCATGTATGTCCGCTTCAGCTTGATATTGTGGAGCGAATCATCAACAGATACAGCAATCCGGGAGATGTCGTATATGATCCGTTCGGCGGACTTATGACGGTACCAATGACGGCGGTTAAGATGCACCGCTTCGGTAAAGGCTGTGAGTTGAATCCGGATTATTTCCGAGATGGTGTGGGATATTTACAGGCAGCAGAAAATGAGATGGATGAGCTGACACTGTTTGATTTTATGCCGGGGGTGATGGAGTGATACATGGAGAGCTTATTGTAGACAATTTTGCTGGCGGTGGCGGAGCTTCGACAGGCATCGAAATGGCAACAGGATACAGCGTTGATATAGCCATCAATCATGATCCGAAAGCTATACAGATGCACAAAACCAACCATCCAAGAACAAAGCATTATTGTGAAGATGTGTGGCAGGTAGATCCGATTGCAGCATGCAAAGGAAATCCGGTAGGACTTGCCTGGTTTTCGCCGGACTGTAAGCATTTCAGTAAGGCAAAAGGTGGAAAACCAAAGGATAAGAATATCAGAGGTCTTGCGTGGGTAGCCTGCCGGTGGGCGGGTCTTGTAAGACCAAGAGTAATCATGCTTGAAAATGTAGAAGAGTTCAGAACATGGGGACCATTAAACCGACGCCATCACCCAATTAAGAACAAACAGGGCAAGACATTTGAACGGTTTGTAAAACAGCTTGAAGAGTTAGGGTATGAAGTACAATTCAAAGAACTTGTGGCAGCGGACTATGGAGCTCCAACAATGCGAAAAAGATTCTTTATGATTGCACGTTGCGATGGGAAATCAATCGTCTGGCCAGAGCCTACACATGCACCGGCGGACAGTGAGGAAGTCAAGGCAGGGTTGCTTAAACCTTATGTTGGAGCATACACGCAACTTGATTTTAGCCTGCCTTGTCCGAGCATTTTTGACACTTCTGAAGAGATTAAGGAAAAATATGGTATCCGGGCGGTACGACCGCTGGCTCCGAAGACGATGGAACGGATTGCAAGAGGACTGAAAAAATTCGTTTTGGATAATCCAGAGCCGTTTATCATTCAGTGCAACCACAGCGGAGATCGTAGACCAAACGATATCCGGGAGCCGATGCCAACTATAACAGGAAAGCATGGATACGGAATTGTAGAGCCGTATATGGTGCAGATCGGACAGACTGGATTTACGGTAGACAGGAGCAAGGATGTGAGAGAACCTCTTACCACGATTGTAAGTAAGAATGAGCATTGTTTAATAAGCCCTACACTGATCCAGTACCATTCCGAAACTGCTCAGGGAGAAGTGAGAGGACAGACGATAGAAGATCCGATCATGACAGTTGATGGTTCGAACCGGTACGGACTGGTTACATCGTTTCTCAGTAAGTTCTATAAGACATGCATCGGACAGGACGAAAGAGAGCCGTTACATACAGTGACAACGTCTGCAGGGCATTTTGGAGAAGTCCGGGCATTTCTGATTAAATACTATGGTGATGCTACCGGACAGGACATTGAACAACCATTAGACACGGTTACAACGAAGGATAGATTTGGCCTTGTAACGATTGAGGGTGTTGATTATCAGATTGTGGATATCGGACTTCGAATGTTGGAACCACGAGAGTTATATGGATGTCAGGGATTTCCAGAAGATTACATTATTGATCATGATTATACTGGCAAGACATATCCGAGAACGGAGCAGGTAAGAAGATGCGGCAATGCAGTGTGTCCACCGATACCGGCTGCACTTGTGAGAGCAAATCTTCCGGAAATGTGTGTTGCAAGAAGAACAGCCAATATGAGAGTTGCAGAGGAAGCAAATGGACAGTTGATGATGTTTGCGTAGGAGGTAGATATGGAACAAGAACAATTTGACTTCTTGGAAGATATTGAGATAGACAAGCCGGATGTGGAATTCCAGAAGTGGAAAGAACAGAAGCGTGAAGCAAAAAGCCGGATGATTGCCATGCAATATCAGCCATATGAAGTAAAAAAGAAGAGGTCAGAACTCCGTGCAATAGAATTTCTTCAGGAGATGGATAAACGTGGAAAAACAGCACATGTGAGTGTCGGTGGACTTGATAGTATTACATTGCATGTATTCTTGAAATCTATCGGAATTGATGTACCGGCAATATCAGTATCGAGTTTGGAAGATGCAAGTATTCAGAGAGTGCATAAAGCACTTGGTGTGACAATTCTGCATTCATATAAGACAAAGACACAGGTTTTGAATGAAGTTGGATTTCCGGTAATCAGTAAGCGTATAGCAGGTAAGATTGCATTGTTACAGAATCCGACGGAAAAGAATAAAACGGTCAGACATGCAATTATTACGGGTGAATGTGGAGAACTCGGACATTTTCAGAAGAATAGCAGGATGAAACTGCCGCAGAAGTGGTTGAAATTGTTTGGAGGATATGAAAACGAAAATGAAGGAGTGAATTATCAGAAACCGAATTTTAAGGTATCAAATGATTGTTGCTATTGGCTCAAAGAGAAGCCTTGTGATGATTGGGCTAGGGAACATCAGAGCTATCCGTATCTTGGAATGATGGCGTCGGAAGGTGGACAGAGAGAAGAAGCGCTTACCGATCACGGATGCAACTACTATGGAAAAACCACAATGCGATCGGCTCCGTTTGCTCCGTATATGCGAAATGACATATTAAAGCTGGCATTGGAAATGGATGATTGGTATCACAAAAACATGGATGTGTTTGTGAAGTTGTACTATGAGCAACCTTACAGCAAAGACAAGAATGGAAATGTAATACCATATGAGCCGGTGGATAGCATTATACCGGATATTTACGGCGATGTAGTACAGGATCAGTGCGGAAATCTTCGGACTACAGGAGCACAGCGAACCGGATGTAGTATGTGTGGCTTTGGCATTCACATGGAGAAAAGACCACATAGATTTGATAAATTGCGAGAGCGTAACCAGAAAGAATGGGAGTATTACATGTACCGGTGTTGTACAGATCCAGAGACTGGAGAGAAATATGGCTGGGGAAGAGTTCTCGATTACATAGGAGTTCCGTGGGAAGATTATCCGGCAATTCAGATGGAGTTGCCATTAGATCAGATGATGTAGCGTCGAAATTTGAACTTTGAAAATTGAATAATGATGGTTGGAGTGGTATAATATCCTTACCAATACGAAGGAGGATATGTATTATGGGTTTAATTGATAACACAAAACAGTTTTGTTTAACATGCAAAAATAAGGGTGTAGTAGACACTATAAGTGCAGAGGACATGGATAAATTTGATGAAGAATATGATAGACTAGATAAAATGGGATGTCTTTCCGCAGATCAAGTTTATGACAAAGCCTCACAAGGATGCAAAAAAGATTATTTCTACTGTCCGTATTGTGAAAATGGACAAAAATATAAAGATAAATATCCTAAGTACAGAGCATAAAAGTGTATGTATTTGATACCAACCATCATTATTCGATGGTTGGTATTTTTTTGCGCAAAAATGGAGGATATGAGCATGTACATAGAAGAAATAACAGGGCAGACGATTATTCCGAATCTGATGGACGATGAGAACGTCTGCATGATTAAGAGAAATTATTCGGGCAAGCTGGAGATCATTGAGCTTGCTACGTTCCAGATTTCGAAGATTAAGAAGTATATGGAACATAAGGATGTTGCATTTGTTATCGTAAAGGATGATGAAAAGGGAGCGTGATTTTGTTGAGAAAAATGAAAGTAAAGAACTATCTGCAACAGGTGCAGAAGATTGATGCTGTGATCACAAACAAGATGATTGAGCGGGAGCAGTGGCTTACACTTGCAAGCTCATTGTCCGGTCAGCCGGATGGAGAGCGTGTGAAGTCGTCAGGATCCAACCAGAAGATGGAAGATTCGGTCGTTATGGCTATTGACGCTGCAAGAGATATTGATAAGTATGTGGCAAGGCTCAGAGATGTTAAGAGCGAGATCAGCGAAGTGATACAGCAGATTCCGGTCAAGGAGTATAATGTGCTGCACAAGCTCTACATTCAAGGCAAGGACCTTGACGATGTGGCAGCGGACAACAAGAAATCATATTCATGGGCGTCAACCATGCACGGAAGGGCACTTGCTCACGTTCAGGGCGTGCTTGATACATTAGAAGCTCTTCCAGAGAACAGCGGGAAGTATCGTTTTCGGAAGGGGTTGAAGCTGTGAGTGAATATCCATGTAAAGGATGTACGGACAGAAAGGTAGGTTGCCATGGCGAGTGTGAAGGCTATAAAGCATTCGCCACGGAGCAACGGAAGAAAAATGAGTGTATTAGAAAACAAAAAGATGCTTTGAGCGATTATCTGGATATGAAACGAGATGCTGTAAAGCGGGCGAAAAGGAGGAGATGAAATATGTGTGTAAAACCAATATTGTTTAATACAAAGATGGTTCGGGCGATTCTGGACGGGAGAAAGAGTTGCACCAGACGTGTGATAAAGCCACAACCACAATCAAGGCTATGTTATACATACGCATGCAGCCGCAAGGGTTGTATAGGAAAATGGACATATCCAAACAGGGGAGCACACGAATTGTGGGGCGAAGAATATAAGCTTCCGGAAAATATAAAGGATGAGGAATTAAGCAAACAATGGAATCCGCCATATCACACGGACGATATACTGTACGTGAGAGAAACATGGAAAAATGCACTGAACGGATACTATTACTACGAAGATTGGCAAAGAGATGACATTGCCGATGTTACAAAGTGGAAACCATCCATCCACATGCCAAAAGAAGCGGCACGTATCTGGCTTAAGGTTACGGATGTACGGGTGGAGCGGTTGCAGGAAATAACTACAAATCAAATTGAGCAAGAGGGCGTAGAGACAGAATACCCGCATGTACTTAATGGCGAAGAAAAGAAATATGCTTTTCAGAATCTTTGGAACAGTACCATCAAGAAATCCGATCTTGACCGCTACGGATGGACTGCAAATCCGTGGGTATGGGTTATCGAGTTTGAGCGGTGCGACAAGCCGGAAAGCGAGGGATAATATGACAGAAATTGAAGCTATCGAAGAACTGAAATATGATTGTAATGAACTTGGTAAAGCAATCCCTTGTGATACTTCATGGGGATGTTCTTTTGAAAATGCTTATGAAATGGCAATACAGGCACTTGAAAAGCAAATTCCTAAGAAACCGCTATATATTGCAAATTTAGGTTGTACAGCATTATGGTTATGCCCAGTATGCGAAAGAAGAATAATCAGAAGTGATTTAGTTTACTGCCATCAGTGCGGACAGAAATTGGATTGGAGTGATGAAGATGAGCGAAGCTGAATATATGGAAGATGGAGCGGATTATTTAGAGGAAGGATGTCAAAGACAGACTTGTGATGGCTGTATGGCTTACAATTATTGTCTGATAAAAGAACAGGAGGGCGAAGAATGAGATTGATTGATGCGGACGAATTAAAAAATGTATTAGTAAAACACTTTGATGCTTATTTTAACGAAAATGGCAGACTTATGTATAGCGACCACATATGCACAAGCGACGATGTAAGCGATTTGTTTAATTTGATTGACAAGCAATCGACCGCATATGACACAGATGATGCCGTGGAGCGTTTAAAGAAAGCATCATACGAACGGTTCGGGAATGACGGCATGGGCGGAGAACTTGTAGTTAACTTAGATGATGTGATCGAGATTATAAAGGGTGGTGGTAAAATCTATGGGAAAGTTGATTGATCCGGAAAGATTAAAGAGCAGATTGGAAAGTTATGCTGAAACATACAAGAGTGCCGGCATGGATGTACCGTATGATATGGCGGTTGTGACGGACATCATAGATCGGAGCATTAACAGCTACGATGTGGATTATGTAGCAGAGGATGTAGCGGATATGCTGGAGGGTATTGTTGACGAAAATCTGCTTGATGATGTGGTGTCATGCATCAAAAGAGGGTATAGTTTGATTGCATACACCTAAAATCAGTATAAAGATTGTGAAAAAGTTGTAAGTTTTTTGACTTATTTGTATAACATGAGACGAGATATCTGTGTTATAGTTAATGTATTATAAATGGAAGTTGAAGGCATCGTGCATTTTGCATGGTGCCTTTTGCTTTATGCCTGCCGTACTCTTTAGCTGATCATATCCTCCGGTGCGGTAGGCTTTTTGTTTGGATGGATATTGTAAAGGATGGTGATTGTGATGGCTAAGCTTACAGCCAAACAGCAGAGATTCTGTGATGAATACCTGATTGATCTGAATGCCACACAAGCAGCTATCAGAGCAGGGTATTCGAAGAAAACGGCAAATAGAATCGGAACTGAAAACTTGTCAAAACTTGTAATCAGAGAATATATAGAAAACCGGATGGCGGAGAAAGAAGCGGCACTGATTGCCAATCAGGATGAGGTACTTAAGTATCTTACATCCGTGCTTCGTGGACAGAGCAAATCGACAGAGATTGTGATTGAAGGCTTGGGCGATGGAAGCACAAAGGCTCGGAAGATGGAGAAAGAGCCATCTGAGAAGGACAAGCTGAAGGCGGCGGAGCTTCTGGGCAAGCGATATGGATTGTACACCGAGAAGGTGGAAGAGAAAGTCGATATGGAATTGAATGTGACTATCGATTATGGAGATGAAGAAGATACCGGCGGTGATGCCGATTGAATCTGAATATAAAGGCAAATCCGTGTTTCCGGGAGGTAGACCGAAGCACGAAGCGATATATTGTGATGAAAGGCTCTGCCGGTTCAGGAAAGAGCGTTGACACAGCGCAGAACTACATTCTCCGGCTAATGAAGGACAAGGGCAGGAACCTTGTGTGTGTCCGTAAGTCAGATATCACAAACAGAGACAGCACCTATGCAGAGCTCACAGGTGCCGTGTATCGGATGTTTGGAGACAAGGCGGAGCGATATTGGAAGATGACCACATCGCCGTTGTCGCTTGAATGTCGGGCGAATGGCAACCGCATTATATTCCGTGGAATGAATGATGATAAGCAACGAGAGAAGCTTAAGTCAATCACATTCCAGAAGGGAAAGCTCACAGATGTGTGGTGCGAGGAAGCAACAGAACTGACGCAGGCAGATGTGGAAATTATAGATGATAGATTGCGTGGGGAATTGCCGCCCGGGCAGTTCTACCAGCTTAGAATGACCTTCAACCCGGTGAATAAGAATCATTGGATAAAGAAGGTCTATTTTGACAGATATGATCCGGACGTGCTGACACACCATAGTACATATCTTGGTAACCGCTTTATTGATGCGGCGTATCATCGGCGTATGATGCGTAGAAAAGAAGTAGATCCTGAAGGCTACAAGATATATGGTCTTGGCGAATGGGGCGAGATAGGCGGCTTGATTCTTCATAACTGGGAAATCGCAGATGTATCGCAGAATCTGAATGATTATGATGATATCGCAATCGGTCAGGACTTCGGTTTCAATCATGCGAACGCTATCTTGCTTCTGGGTATCAAGGATGATGATATATACATTCTCGATGAGATATATGTGCATGAGAAGGAAACAGCAGAGATCATTCCGCTGGCGATTCAGCATGCTATACCGACGAATAAGCCTATGTGGTGCGATTCCGCAGAGCCGGACAGAATCAAGACATGGAAGGGCGCTGGCTATCGTGCCAAGGGCGTTGATAAGGGCGGTTCCGCCGGATCTGTCAAAGCTCAGATAGACTGGCTCAAGGGTGTGGTCGATAAGAACCACATTATACGACGAAGAATATATGTTGCCCCTCATTGTGTAAATACAATTAAGGAGTTGCAGCAATGGAAATGGAAAAAGGACGAACGAACAGGCGAGTATATTGACGAGCCGGTTCCAATCATGGATGATGCGATGGCGGCACTTCGATATGGCATCGAAGGATGGCGTAAGCGTCAATCATGGATTTTTTAGTTAGAAAGGGCAAAGAATGTGCTTACAGTAGATGAGATTAAAAAGTTCATAGACGATGATAAGACGAGCGAGAAGAAGCGGTTTGCAAAGGTCGGTGAGCGGTATTATGACGGCGATAATGACATCAAGCAGTACCGCTTATTTTATTACAATGCAGATGGCAATCTGGTTGAAGATAAGACACGGAGCAATGTGAAGATACCGCATCTCTTCTTTACGGAGCTTGTAGATCAAGCGACGCAGTACATATTGTCTGGCAATCGAAACGGAGAGCGCATTGTATTATCAGACGATCCGGAGCTCCAGAAGCATATGGATAAGTATTTTAATAACAATGATATTTTCATGGATGAGCTGGCGGAGTGCATCACAGACTGCAAGGTAAAGGGATTTTCGTATATATATGCATATAAAGATGCGAATGACAGATATGCATTTGCGACAGCTGATTCCATGGGCGTTATCGAAGTACGTGAGAAAGACACGGACGATGGATGTGCCTATGTGATTTACTACTATACGGACCGTATAGATAAAGGACACAAGGTTATAACACGTGTGCAGGTATGGAGTGAGAAAGACACGACATACTATGCGATGGTTGACGACGGCGAACTCATGATTGATGATTCCGTAGAGATCAATCCAAGACCGCATATCCTGTACAAGAAGAATGGCGGGAAGGAAGATGATACATACTATGAATCGCTCGGATTTATTCCGTTCTTCCGGCTGGATAATAACAAGAAGCAACATTCGTCTCTGCGACCGATTAAACCGCTGATTGATGATTATGATCTGATGGCATCGAGCTTATCCAATAACCTGATTGATTTCGACACCCCCTTGCATGTGGTTAAGGGATACGAAGGCGACAACATGGACGAGTTGCAGACGAATCTCAAGACAAAGAAGATAATCGGCACAGGAGAGAATGGCGATGTCGACATCAAGACAGTTGATGTGCCGTATCAGGCACGTAAAGAGAAGATGGAGCTTGATGAGAAGAACATCTACCGCTTCGGTATGGGACTGAATACAGCAGGATTGAAGGATACGGCTGCAACGACCAACATTGCAATCAAGGCGGCATATTCGCTCTTGGAACTGCAGTGTAATAAGCTTGAGATCCGGTTGAAGAAGCTACTCCGGCACCTTGTACGGATTGTAATTGAAGAGATCAATAAGACAGAGAAGAAGGGTTATCAGGATTCCGATGTGTATTTCAAGTTTGAGCATGTGATTATGAGCAATGCTCAGGAGAATGCACAGATCAAGCTTACGGAAGCGCAGGCACATCAGGTTGTAATCAACACGATCATGTCTTTAGCGGATACATTAGATGATGAGACGATTATCAAGGCTATTTGTGATGAGTTAGATATTGACTATGAAGAGATCAAGGACAAGCTGCCGCAGGACGCAGAAAAAGATACAGCGGATGCCAAGCGGCTATTGGATGGAGTTGTGACGAGTGAACAAGCGACAGAAGGAAGTTCTACAAGCACAGCTGAATAGTGAAGAAGAGGTTATTGCACAGTTAAAAAGTGTATATGAGCAGGCTCTAAGAGATTGTGAAGCAAAGATACAGGAGTTATCAATGCGGGCAGATCTTGAACCAGAGAATTTAAAGTCAATCATATATCAGAAGCAATATCAGGAAGCAATCAAGGCGCAGTTGGAAGGAGCACTTACAAGTCTGCAATCAGATTCATATGCAACTGTATCCGATTATCTGACACGGAGTTATCAGGATGGATATCTCGGCTCTATGTATGATATGCAAGGGCAGGGAATCCCGCTTGTGATGCCGATAGACCAAGAAGCTGTGACAAAGGCGGTAATGCTTGACTCCAAGCTATCCACGTCTCTGTATGACCGAATGGGTGAAGATGTAAAGGCAATCAAGAAAGCAGTGCGACAGGAAGTATCAAGAGGAATTGCGCAGGGCATGACATGGAGCAACATTGCATCGAACCTTGCACGGAATATGAAGCATACGCCGTTCCAGAAGGCGTACAACAATTCAATCCGGATTGCCCGGACAGAAGGGCATCGAATACAGAATCGTGCCGCATTAGACGCACAAAAGAGAGCAATTGATCGTGGTGCAGAGGTCGTGAAACAATGGAATGCAGTTCTCGACGGAAGAACCAGATCCGAACACCGAGAGCTGGATGGACAGATACGAGAAGTCGGCGAGATGTTTGAGATTGCCGGATATAAGGCAGAAGCTCCGGGATTGTTTGGTGATCCATCACAGGATTGTAATTGCCGTTGCTGTCTGGATCAGAGAGCGAGATGGGCGCTTAACTGCGGTATTGTGAAGATGGATAACTTCTCGAAAGAAACAGTCGCTTTCGAATCTCCGGAAGAGTATGCGGAGTGGAAGAAGGTATACTGGTCCGATGAGAATATCGAATATATGCAGCATGTTACGGCAATGGAGAAGAAATATGGCAAGAACTTCGAGAAGATGCTTAATTCCATGACCGATAAGGAATATGAGAAGTATAAGCGGTTGCTGGATGACAATCCGATGTATAAGAAGAAAACAGTACCTACAAACAAAGACGGAGAGGTTATTTCTTTTGATTGGAAGGGAAAGTCCGATAAGCATAAACAGCAACAACAGATTATATCAGATTTGGCAAATGAATATCGTACAAGACTGCAAAAGGTAACAGTTGGAGCAGTGAAAGCCGCAGGGGATGTAAATATGCCTGGTACTCTGATGCGGTTGAATTCAGCGTTTAATGAAGATGCGATACATGAGTTTGCACATACGTTAGCGGGGACTAATGCAGATAAATGTGGACTTACGCATAATCAAGATTTTTGGAAGGAAATAAAAAAAGTTAGAAGTGCATATCGAAAAGATGTAGGCGATGATACAAGAAGATGGATTAGCTCGTATGAACATAGTGAAGTGAAATTCCCTGACGAGTTTTTTGCAGAAGCCTTTACGCAAGCAAAAATGGTTGAATTAGGAATGGAACTACCTTCGAAATACGGAACTGATTTAACATATTCTAAAAAAGTTCTTGAAATTACTGATAGATATTTCAAGAAAACCGCTATTGCAAATAGCGTGAAAAATGGTACAATAACATTAGCAGATATCAATAAAATGATAACTCCATACGAGAGAAAGGTACTTGATAAGATACCTGCAAAAAGCGGTTATTTTGATTTTGCAGCGCATGGAAGCCCTGATTATATAGAATATGGGGAAAAAGGAAAAAATATGTCTGCAAGAGATGTGGCCAGAGTTATTTCTCATAATGAAAAGTACAATGGTCAAAAAGTACGAATGTTATCATGCAGTACAGGTGCATCGGATGATGGATTTGCTCAACAGCTTGCTAATTCGCTAGGCGTTGAGGTAGAAGCTCCTACAGATGTGCTGTATGTTTATGAGGACGGACATTTCAAAGTAGGTTATGACGGAAGTGGAACAATGAAAACATTTAAGCCACAAGGAAAGCGGTGATAATATGACATTTTTTGGATTTTTCAAAGGAATGAAATATGGAAAATGCGAAGATGATTTTGATGATTATAAGAAAATCAAAAATCATATTAGCAGAGATAAGATATTAAAATATCTGGAAAGTCTTTCTATTTCGGCTGTTGCGCCTATGTCTACCGAAGATATATTTGATGGGGAAGAAATACCGCAAGCAGGAATATACGAAGATGGGGATTTTACATTTCCAGCTGATTTCTTACACTATTACAAAAAATATGATATTGGAATACCAGAAGAATATGAGAACTATATTAGTTCAAAGGTAAATTAGACGAAAGCACTCAGCAGTAGCAGGGTGCTTTTTCTGTGTAACAAAATAATTATGTAATTTAGACCATGATTAAAACGTGGTCTTTTTTTATGCCCAAAATCGGCTTAAGGCGATTAAACTGTGACGAATACTTACTCCGGCAAGAGTGATAACTGCCATGCGTGACTGCGATTAAAGTCAAGAAAGGATGGAAACTATGGAACTGAAAGATGTGTTAGGAGAAGAACTGTACAAACAGGTGCAGGCGAAGATTGATGAGCAGAACTCGAAGGAAGAGGACAAGCTCAAGCATGTTCGATTTGCGGATCTGTCGGAAGGAAATTACATCAGTAAAGAGAAGTATGATTCCGAAACCGAGAGATTGAATGGTCTGATCAACGGCAAAGACACGGAGATTGGCAACGCAAATAAGCTCATTGAAGAACTGAAGAAGGCTTCCAAGGGTGATGAAGGTATGCAGCAGAAGATTTCAACGTATGAGACGGAGAATGCCCGCTTGCAGCAGGAACTGGAAGAGACAAAGGTCAGCTCCGCTTTGAAAGTCGCTTTGCTATCAGCCAAGACGGATGATACCGATTATATGACCTTCAAGATTAAGGAGATGCTGAAAGAGAAGGGCGAAGAGCTCAAAATCGACGATGATGGCAACATCAAAGGATGGGATGATATGCTCACTACTCTCAAGACGCAGTTCCCAACACACTTTGAGAATTCTGAAGGTGGAAGTCGACAGATTATTGAGAATAAGCTGGACAAGGGAGATCCGGCTGGCGGTTCTGCAGAGCCTAAGGATTTAGCAGAAGCGCTGAAACAGCAGTATGAAGCCGCAACGAACGGCTAAGAAAGGAAAGGTGAAATACTATGGCAATGACATTAGAAGAAATGAAGAAGGGTATGAGCGATAAGGTATTCTCACAGATCGTGGATATCTTCCTGAGACAGTCTACCGTGCTCCAGATGCTTCCGTTTGACGATTGTGTATCTGCATCAGGCGGTGGCTCAACAATGAAATACAAGTATCTTAGAAAGGTGCTTCCAGCTACAGCAGAATTCCGTAAGCTTGGCGGTTCTTATACAAACTCTGTAGCTACAAAGCAGGAGTGCGAAGCAAACCTTGCTATTATGGGCGGTGCTGTACAGATGGACAGAGTGCTTAATATGGTGGCAGGAAACTTCGACAACCTTGCATACCAGATTGAGGAACATATCAAGGCGATTGTTTCTCTATTCCACTATACACTGATCAATGGTGATGCAACTACAACTGCATCCACAGATCATCCAGAATTTCAGGGACTGGATTCTATGCTTGCAGGAACAGCAACAGAGTATGGAGCATCCAAGTCCATTGACTTGTCTACAATTGACAAGATCAAGGCAAATGCGGACGAGTTCTATGAAGCACTTTCGCTTCTGATCCAGACAACCGCTGCAGATGCTGTTCTTACGAACACAGAGATGATTACAAAGATCCAGACTGTTGCTCGTGTGCTCGGCTATAAGACAGAGAGCGAAGAAGCATTCGGAAAGCGTATTACAACGCTGGATGGTGTCAAGTTCGTTGACATGCAGAATCATTATACTGTGAGCGGAAGCGATGCGACCGCAAATTCGGTTGTAAAGAAGGGAATCAGCAGAAAGATCGGATCAGCAGAGACAGCAACAACAGGACTGACAGACATCTATACAGTCAAGTTCGATGTGAACGATGGTTTCCATGGCATCAGCTTGAATGGTTGTTCGGTTATCAACAAGTACCTGCCTGATTTCAGCAAGCCGGGAACAGTAAAGGACGCAGAAGTTGAGATGATTGCTGCAACCGTGTTGAAGAATACACAGCATGCAGGTGTACTTCGTAACATCAAGATTGCGTAAGCAAAGAGAGGATAGGTGATAAATATGCCAGCAAAGACAGAGACAAAGACTGAAAAGTGGCTTGTAGTCGTTAACAATGCGCCTGCTTATTGCGGAGTTGGTGCCGGTGGCGTCCAGTTCGCAAACGGACAGGCAGTGATCGAGAGCGAGCGCATGGCATCATGGTTTAAGGAACACGACGGATATACTGTCACAGAGCAGCAGTAAGGCGGTGATCGTATGATTATGACCGTTGAAGAGTTGAAATCATATATCGATATTACTGCGAAGGATCCGGTGCTTGAAGCAAAGCTTCAGGCGCTGGAGCTTCTTATACGGAAGTACACAAATAACAACTTCCAAGACAGAAGCAGACGTTTCAATGCAGAGGTTAAGAGCGGGGTGCTTCAGGGCGCATCCAATCTGTTTGCAGTGGGTGACACCGTGCAGATATCAGAGTCACTGTATAATGATGGCTTGTACATGATTGAAGATATTGATATCGACAACGCACATATGGATTTCGATAAAACACTTTCGGATGAAACGTGCGTACTTGTAACGAAGGTCAAATATCCTATGGATGTGAAGCTCGGTGTAGCCAATATGCTGAAATGGGATATCGAGAACCGGGACAAGGTCGGTATTCAGTCGGAGACACTTAGCCGACATTCTGTGACGTATTTCAACATGGATGGCGATAATTCGCTTATGGGATACCCAAAGTCACTTCTTGGATTCCTGAAGCCGTATATGAAAGCGAGATTTTAAATGGATGGTGATTAGATGATTGGCGGAAATATAACCGGTCAGATTCAGCTCTGTAAGACAGAGACGAATATCATCGGTTCATGCGATAAGACATGGGAGACTGTGGATGATATAACAGGGTATCTTGATCTATCGACAGGAGACAGCAAGTACACAACATACAATGCTAAGATTCAGGAATCTACGCACGTGTTCCTTGCAGACTATAAGAAGCTCGACAGCCGCATCAAGGCGGAGAACAGTCGGATGGTGATCAATGACAAGGTGTATGACATCATGGTGATTGACGATCCGATGGAACTGCATAAGCAGTTGGAAATCTATCTGAAATACACAGGAGGTCAGTAATATGTCCGATGTAGAGTTTGAGAACAATTCTATACGGATCAAGAAGGCAATCAGAGAAAAGGCGATTGCATTTCTTGAAGAAGCGGCAGGAGAAGTGCAGACGGCTGTACACAATGCATCCAGAGTAGATACTGGAGAGACAAGGGGTTCATACACTTATGTAGTCGATGAATCTGAATTAGAAGCAACAGTTGGATCTCCAGAAGAAAATGCCATCTGGGAAGAGTTCGGTACTGGCGAATATGCCGTGAATGGTAATGGTCGTAAAGGCGGCTGGTATTATGAGGATAAGAAGGGAAATGGACACTTCACACATGGTAAGACACCGAACAGACCGCTTGAAAAAGCCTTCAAGGCTACGAATGGTGCAATTCAGAATCGTGCAAATGAAATATTTGGAGAGTTGAAATAATGAGTATAGCAGCATTAAATTATGTTGGTGAATTAATGAAGTCCAGCGGGATTCCATACCAATTCGGAGAATGGGTTGGCGAAATACCAGACCGATATTATGTTGGTGAGTACATGGAAGATGATTCTCCGACAAAGGAAGAGGATGGAAGTCAGGGGACAACATTTATATTGAATGGATGGACACGTGGGAATCCGATTCTATTTGAGCAGGACAAAGAAACAATAGAGAGATTCTTACCACAGTCACGCATGAATCAGGATGGTTCGTGTGTGGCTGTTTTTTATTCAAATGCATTTTCGGTACCGACCGGAGATGGGACATTGAAGAGAATTCAGATAAATTTGAGTATAAAGGAATGGAAGGTGATATAAATGGCAGAAAACACATGGAGAGAATTGTGTGTATCTGGTGTAACAGCGGATACGCCGAAGCGGATACTGTTGAATGCGTGTGTGCTGTACAAAAACTTTAAGTATGACACAAGCAAGAAGGTGTGGACAGGTACTTTGCTTGGTGCTACATCTGGCGGTACAAAGTTCACGATTGCTCCAGAGATTACAAACATCTCGGTTGATGGTGTGCTTGTTAATGCGAAGGGACTTGTGCAGAAAGTCGGCGAGACGGCAAAGGTTGAGACGAACATGGTCGAACTCACAAAGGACTGGTTGAAGGCAACAACAATCGGAAAGGAAGGCACGTCGGTAGATGAAACAATGGATGTGATTGAATCCAAGGCAACAATCGAAGACAGCGATTATGTCGAGAATTTTGCATGCGTCGGATACAAGACGAACGGAACACCTGTGATCGTATTATTTGATTATGCGCTTTGTACATCTGGCTTGTCAGCAGATACGAAGAACAAAGAAGCATCAACAATTCCAACGACTTTCGATTGCTATGCTGAGCTCAAGGCAGGCGCTATGACGAATGTGCTTCCGTATCATATCTATATGCCGAAGGAAGTTGTTGAGAGTAATACAGTTGATCAGTTGCTGGATGATGCAGCGTAATACCGAATATTAGGAGGATAAGTAACTATGGAAAAGGAAATGACAACAGAAACAGAAGTAATGCAGGGAACAGTGGAGAAACATGTACAGGAAGAGAAAAAGCCATACACGCTTCGAACTCTGAAATCGAAAGATATCTTTCCGATGATGAAGATTATATCATCTGTCGGAATCAGCAAGTTTTCTGACTGCTTTTCATCGGATGCAACTAAGCGCCTGATAGAAAAATCGAAACAGAATCAGAATATCACGATGGAAGATGTAGAAGAGCTCGGTATGGGCATTGCATTTGAGATTGGCGATGTTATCCTGTCGAATCTTCCGAATGCTGAGAAATACATCTATCAGCTTCTTTCGAATCTGTCAGGTATGACTGTGAAGGAACTCGAAGATATGAATCCGGGAACATTCATTGCGATGATTATGGACGTTGTCAGACAGAGTGGATTCGCAGATTTTTTCAAGGTTGCTTTGAAATCTATCGGGTAGGTGATTTAGAGTTTTGGGACTTGCTATTCAAGCGATATGCAAGTCCTTTTCTATTTTTGGATGAGATGATTGCGACAGATCGCTTGGTAGAGTTCGTGGATTCAATTGTGAAGCGGACGAACAAGGATACCGAAGAGGATGTGCTGTGGGAGTTTTTCTTGAACAAGGTGCAGGGAGAATCCTATGAGGATTTCGTAAATCGTGTACGTGGTCAGGCATTATCTCAGAAATCACTATCCGATGAAGAGATCAAAGCGATGGTGGAAAATTCAATGAATGCATTCGGCATTGAATTGGTATAAGGAGAATGCGATGGAATTATTTAAGATATTTGGACGAATCGCACTCAAAGGACAGGAAGAAACAGAAGATGGTTTAGATTCTGTGGCGGGTAAGGCATCCGGCGTAGGACAAGCTCTTCTGAAGGGCATTGGAACATTTGCAAAGTGGGGCGCTGCGGCGGCAACGGCAGCTGCAACAGCAACTGCGGCACTTGTGAAGAGCGCTGTGACAGCATATTCGGATTACGAGCAGTTAGTCGGCGGTGTCGAGACACTGTTCAAGGATTCGGCAAGTGAAGTACAGAAATATGTTGCAAACGCATATCAGACGGCTGGATTGTCTGCAAATGAATATATGGAAACTGTCACAGGTTTTTCTGCATCATTGTTACAGAGCTTGGATGGAGACACAAAGGCAGCGGCTGAAAAGGCAAATGTAGCGATTACGGATATGTCCGATAATGCAAATAAGATGGGTACCTCAATGGAATCCATCCAGAATGCATACCAGGGATTCGCAAAGCAAAACTACACTATGCTTGATAACCTCAAGTTAGGTTATGGCGGTACCAAAGAAGAGATGCAGCGACTTTTGGAAGATGCGGAGAAGCTATCAGGACAGAAGTTTGATCTATCATCATATGCAGATATCGTAGATGCTATCCATGTTGTGCAGACAGAAATGGGTATCACAGGCACTACGGCAAAGGAAGCGGCAACAACAATTCAGGGATCTGTGAACATGACGAAGGCGGCATGGCAGAATCTTGTCGTTGGAATCGCTGATGATACGCAGGATTTCAATGTACTTGTCAATAATTTTGTAGAATCCGTTACGACTGCCGGTAATAATATTCTGCCACGAGTGGAAATTGCCTTGAAGGGCGTTGGTACGCTCGTAGAGAAGCTTGCACCGATTATTGCAAAGACAGTACCGAATATCGTATCAACAACGTTACCGAGTATGATCAAAGCAGGCACCAGCATGATCCGGGCGTTGCTGGATGGATTGCTTAAGGCGGTGCCAGAGCTGATACCATGCTTTAAGGACATTATCAATCAGCTGATTGAGGTGATAGTGGACAATCTGCCACTGATCATCGAAGCGGCTGTTACGATAGCCGGAGCGATTGTATCAGGACTTGTAGAGGCATTGCCAGATATACTCGATGCAGGTATTGAGTTGATACAGAGCTTGGCACAGGGACTTACAACTGGCATTCCGACGATTTTATCGACAGCAATTACAATTGTAAGTCAACTTGCATCAACATTGATTCAGAACGTGCCACAGATTGTGCAAACTGGCATTCAGTTACTGTTAGGTTTAGCGAATGGAATTTTGCAGGCGGTACCGCAGTTGCTTCAGGAGCTTCCGGGGATTATTACGCAGATGGTCGAAAATATATTATCTTGTATACCTATGATCATCGAGTGCGGAATTGAATTATTGACCTCGTTGGTTGATGCATTGCCACAGATTATACAGTCGATTGTTGCAGTATTGCCACAGATTATAAACGGAATCATTGAGGCACTCTTAGGGCACATCGATGAAATTATTCAGGCGGGCATTAAACTGCTTGTAGCTTTGATTGATGCACTACCACAGATTATCGATACAATCTGTAAAGCGCTGCCGCAAATTATTGAGGCTATAACAGGTGCTCTGCTTGAGCATCTGGATGATATGATTTACGCTGGCGTAGATTTGTTTATGGCACTTATTACGAATCTTGCGGAAATAAAGAATGCTTTAGCTTCGAAAATGCCAGAGATTATAGCGTCTATTGTGAGAGCAATTGGTGAATGCCTTGGTGAAATGTGGGAAGCAGGAAAACGACTTATGAATAAATTGTGGCAAGGTTTGAAAGAGGTTGCGCCGAATATCGCGAGTTGGTTTAAGGATTTTTTGCATAATTTATTTATTCAAGATGTTAATGTTCAAGTGGATACGTCATCGCTGAAAAGCAGCGCAACGGCAAAAATAACTAATAAATCTACATCTGCTAGAAAGCATGCAAAAGGCGGTGTTGTTGAGAAAGGTGAGATTGCACTTCTGGAAGGTGACGGAGCGGAAGCTGTTGTACCGCTGCATCAGAATCGCATGTGGATTTCGCGAGTAGCGCAGGATATGAAGAATGCGTTAGATTATGGTCAGTCATCATCTGGAAGCAAAAATGACAATGCACTGCTTGAGCTTATATATGAGCTGTTAGAGCGGCTTCCGGATCTGATACTTGAGGGTATGGAATCCGTGAATATGAAAGTTGATAAGAGAGAATTTGCAAGAATGGTAAAAGAGGTGACGGCAACTTGATAGAAAAAGCACGATATGTCAATCATATGAACGAGGTAATTGAATTTGGTGCGAATGGCATCTATATCAATGAGAACGATCTGCATGATTTCGCATGGACAGCTACAAGCATGAATGACAAAATATCGTCATTTAAGATGGGAATTGTCAAGAAGTCGTTGCCGGTCGTTTTTGCATGCAGAAATGATGACGAGGGCACAGAAAGTAGAAATCGTTTGTTTGAGGTGTGTGAAAAGGATGTAGTTGCCAGAAAACATGGAAAACTCTATATTGGCGATTACTATATGCGGTGTTATGTCACAGGATGTAAGGCGTCAAAATACACCTATAATAAGCGATACATGAAGAATACGTTGACGATTCAGACGGATTATCCGCAATGGATAAAAGAAACGATTATTACATTCAATTCAAATGAGGAGATAGTTGGTAAAAACTTAGACTATAATAACGATCATCCATATGATTACACATCAAATATTCTTGGTAAAAAACTGCAAAATGCGGATTTTGTAAATACAAATTTTCGGATGCGTATTTATGGACCATGCAAAAGTCCAGAGATATTGCTTGGAGGACATATGTATTCGGTGGATGTTGATATTGAAGCAAACGAGTACCTGACGATTGACTCTGTAGAAAAGACAATAATCTTGTATGAAAGCGACGGTAGTCAGCAGAATTGTTTTGATCTGCGAAATAGAGATTCTTACATATTTCAAAAGATCCCGCCGGGCGTAATGGATGTAGCTACTTCGTCAAATCTGATATTTGATATTACATTGTTGGAAGAGAGGAGCATACCAAGATGGACTTAATTTATATGGATGAATCCAAAAAAGATATCGATGTGCTCAAGGACTATACATTAGATCTTGCATATGGAAGCGACGAGAATGATTTTGAATGTAAAGTAAATATCAATAATAACGTATGTAAAACTGGTTATTATCTTTATTTTGAGGGCGAAGAGTACGGCGGAGTGATAGATTCCGTTGGCGTTGATACAGACGAGACGACTGTAACGTACTCTGGCCGTACATGGCATGGCATACTTGAGTCTAAAGTGTTGCAACCAGATGAAGGAGAAGACTATTTGATCGTATCTGGAGAAGCAAACGAAGTGTTAAAGCTTTTGATCGACCGGATGGGACTTTCGGAGCTGTTCAAGGTAAGCACTCTGAATTCAAAGATACAGATATCATCTTATCAGATGAATCGTTATATAAAGGGTTATACAGGCATCATAAAGATGCTGAAAGCATACAATGCAAAACTGAATATGGTATTTAATAGAGGATTTGTTGAGTTATCGGCAAGTCCTCTTGCTGATTATAGTCAGGATGAGCAGTTTGATACAGATCAGATAAGTTTCACAATTAAGAGAAATAGCAAGCATATCAATCATGTTATATGTCTTGGACGAGGTGACCTGAAAGATAGACGAGTAATTCACATTTACTGCGATTTGCTTGGTAATATCAGTGGAACACAGACACTTACCGGATTGGATGAGATGTGTGAGATCTACGACAATTCAAATGCTGAATCAGATGAGGATTTGATTCAGGGTGGAATTGATAAGATAACAGAGTCTTTTGCAAGTGACTCGGTCGATTTTTCGTTGGACAGTAACGATCAATATATATTTGATGTAAATGACAAGGTAGGGGCAAGAGAGCAGATTACAGGCACTTATGTAGTTGCGTCCGTATCTAAGAAAATTGTCAATATTAGTAATAACAGTACATCAATATCTTATGATTGTGAGGCAGATACAGTGAGTGTGTCTGCTGGTCCATATCCATCTTCTGGTGACGGATCTGGGCAGACAGTGAGCATCAAAATAGGATCAGTGACAACAGGTGGCGCTGGTTCAGATGCGGAAGTGAAAAATGCTGGAGACGACAAGAATATGATTCTTGATTTCGTGATACCGAAAGGCGACCAAGGAGATAAGGGCGAAGATGGAGCACCGGGAGCTGATGGTAAGGATGGCGTCGACGGTAAGAGTATCAGTGAAGTTATCAACTATTATTTGGCGACATCTGCTTCAAGTGGTGTCACAGCGAAAACAGCTGGATGGACAACAACAGTGCAGTCAGTTTCATCAAGTAAAAAGTATCTGTGGAATTATGAGGTTGTAAAACTGACAGATGGAACGATCGTAAGTACATCAATGCCATGTATTATAGGTGCGTATGGTGATAGAGGAAATCCAGGAGCCGATGGTAAGGACGGAAGTGACGGCACGAATGGAACTGACGGAATAGGAATTAAGGAGATAGAGGAGTTTTATGCTGTATCAACCTCGAATACCAAAGTACCAACATCATGGTCTACAACAGTACCGACGATGACAGCAACAAACAAATACCTTTGGAACTATGAAACGATCACATATACGAACAATACTTCGGTAGATACTGCAAAGAAGGTTATTGGTGTGTATGGAGATAAGGGAGCCGCTGGAGCGAAGGGTGATAAAGGAGATCAAGGAGAGAAAGGCGCAGATGGTGTTGGCGTACAATCGGTGGATGTCATGTACTACAAGTCGACATCGGCTACTTTTCTTTCTGGAGGTTCGTGGGTAACAACCTCGCCAGATTGGGAGAATGGGAAGTATATCTGGACAAAGACGGTTATCAAGTATACGGACAACTCTACAAAAGAGACGACGCCAGTCTGTATCACAGGTGCGGCAGGCACAAATGGTAAAGATGGTTCGGATGGAACGAACGGCAAGGATGGAGCAACTGGAAAAGGAGTAAAGTCGATTGTCGAGCAGTATTATAAATCTACATCGGCAACCTCTTTAGTTGGAGGAAGCTGGAGTACGACATATCCCGGATGGGAGAATGGAAAGTACATCTGGACAAGATCAGTCATTACCTATACAGACAATACGACATCTACTACCACGGCAGTTTGTGTAACCGGACAGAAAGGCGATACAGGAGCCAAGGGCGATACTGGTGCAACCGGTAAAGGTGTTAAATCAACTGTGGTGACTTATCAGGCATCGTCTAGCGGTACAACAACCCCAACTGGAACGTGGAGTGCGACGATTCCAACGGTATCGGCAGGACAGTATCTTTGGACAAGGACAATCATCACCTATACTGACAATACAGCATCTACGTCGTACAGTGTAGGTCGTAATGGAACGAACGGTACGAATGGAACCAATGGAACGAACGGCAAGGATGGAGCAGCTGGAAAAGGTATCAAATCCACGGTAGTGGCATACCAAGTTGGAGCATCGGGAACAACAGTGCCAACCGGGACATGGTCTGCGTCGATACCGGCTGCGGACACATCAAAGCCATATCTTTGGACAAGGACGATCATCACCTATACGGACAACACAACATCAACGTCGTACAGTGTAGGTGCTACGCCAGAAGGAATGGTTCAAAAGAAAAAAATCATTTCTGAAATCAACCAGTCGGCAGAGGAGATTTCAATCAAGGCTGAAAAAATCAGTCTCGAAGGTCTTGTCACCGCCAATGAGAATTTCAAAGTGCTGGAAGATGGCTCAATAGAGGCGAAAAATGGTAAGTTTACTGGCGAGATACACGCTACGAGTGGTAAATTTGAGGGCGAAATAGTCTCATCTAAGGCGACTATTACTGGCGGAAGTATGATAATTAAAGCGGCAGACAATGATTATAAAGCAATAGATATTTATTGGGGAAATCCAAATACGCAGGGAGAAGACGGATATTATACAACACAAATATCACCTGGATTGGTCTATGGTTATGGTTACAATGGCGGACATAGCGGGTCATTCAGACTAGATTTCGATGGGTTAACGTTGACTGGAGCTGGAGCTAACATACGTTGTCTTGATATAACCGCAACAGGAGCAATCAACGGACGTTATTGGCATTGGTCTGGACAAGGCGGACAGCCAAGTTGGTTGTGGGGTGGAAATGATGGTGCAAACATGTATGTATATAATCCATCAAACTTTAGCGTAAATTATGCCAATTCTGCGAATTATGCTAATAGTGCTGGTGGTATTTCGGCACCTATATATGGATATGACAAAAATGTTAATATTACCTGTGGGGGATGGAGTACACCAGCTAGTGTGACACTTCCTGCTGGAACATATATTGGAATGGTGTTTGCAAAGATGTATGGAACTCCTACATCCAGAATGGTTATGGTATTTTCAACTAATAGCGGAGCCACCGATGCTGGGGCTTATATGTCAGATGATAATATGGATAGGGCATGCTGTAGTTCCCCAGTTGTTATAAATGTTAGTAGTAACACTAATTTTTATTTGAGGGTATACAACAGTATGTCAGGAGTTAGAGCATGTCATTGCGGGTGGTACTTAGTAAAAGTTAAATAATAAAGACCTTGGAGAGGGTCTATAAACACTACTACTTTATGAAGCGAGGAGTCAAAACATTATGAAAAAATACATTACAACATTAAGCAAACTGTTTGATATTCGTCAGTTGATCGCCAATAATGGCATCTTAGATCTTGCGTTCTCGCGTAAGGCAGGACTGTCCGTTGCTCGTAATATCAAGAAAATTGATGAGGATCTTGTGGAGTATGACAAGGCTCGTGATGAGCTGATACGAAAGTACTCTGACGACGGAGTTACTATGAACCGTTCAAATCCGAACTGGGACGAGTTCATCAAAGAGTTTAATGAGATCGGTTCAGTCGAAGCGTCGCTGGAAATCAACACGATTACAGCTGATGATCTGCCAGAGAACATCACACCAGCAGCATGTCTCGCAATTGAATTCATGATCGGAGAGGAGTAGCACATGACGGATGTTGAAAGAAAGATGACTACAGATGAGATTAAAGGACTGTTGACTGGAATTTCATCAATTTGTTGTTCGACGGCTACCTCAATTGATTTTTCAGGGACAGATGAAATCATAACTAAAATGGATGCTGTATTAGAATACATATCCCGAATTGAAGAAAAGGTTAATACATTAAACAGTTTGGATGATTTAGAAAGTAAGGTTGAAGAGGACGATGCTGCAATGACAACTGTGATTGCATAAAATAAAAAGAAGGAGGCTGATTATTATGCAGATAATTGACACACATTTAAAGTTTAAATCTCTTACAAAGAGAAAAAGCACAGATGGAGGAGCTGTATTTCATCATGCTGCATGTCACGGTAGTGTAGAGGATATTCACAGAATGCATCTTGCAAATGGATGGTCTGGCATTGGGTATCATATCTATATTCGTTTAGATGGCAAAGTATACAAGGGCAGACCAATCGATATGATCGGCGCACATGCATCTGGTGTGAATTACAACACGATTGGAGTTTGTTGTGAAGGAAATTTTGAAAATGAGCAGATGCCAGAAGCACAGAAGCAGGCTTTGAAAGAAGTTGTTTCATGGCTTCGCAAGGAATATGGAATTACTCGATTCAGAAAGCATAGTGATGTGAGTAAGACTGCATGCCCCGGAAAAAACTTTCCGTTTGGAGAAGTGGTGAAAGTATCCGAGAATATCCCATCGAAGACTGAATCTATACAGCAGATTCAACATATCGCTGGTAAGGGCGCTATCATTCGTGCCGGACAGATCCATGCGAATAATTTTGCCGGTGCCGGAATCGTAACGGATGGTATTCGTGGAAATGCGACCTTAAAAGCAGGAATTAAGGTGTTACAAACAGCGATGAACTTAGACTATAAGTCGAAACTTGCGGTTGATGGGATTTATGGATCTGCCACTAAAGCCGCACTTGGAAAGCACTATGTAAAAAAGGGCGAGAAACAGTACATGGTTACTGCACTGCAGATTTTGCTTATGCTTAAAGGATATGCGTGTGATCTCACATGTCCGGGGGTATTTGACACAGCTACAGAATCAGTAGTGAAAGAGTATCAGAAAAACAATCTGCTTACAGTTGATGGTGTTGTTGGATATAATACATGGATGTCGCTTATTCACTAAGCGGAGAAAGAAGGGAAAGACTATGGCACATTTAGTAACAGGGTATGCCGGGAAAGAACATATTAGATCAGCAGATCAGGGCAGCTTCAATGCTGCCTTTTTTGGTGATGGAGAATTTGTTATGAGTAGCGGATCAAGATTTGCAGGAGCAATTATCAATAACAACACAGTTAGAATTTCTGACGGCGATATGCTGATGCAGGGTAGACATATCCGTATTGAACCGAATACTTATGAAGATTTGACAATATCGACAGGTACCGCAGGAACAAATCGAATTGATCTGATCGTAATGACCTACGAGAAAAATGCGGCATCAGGTATTGAATCTGCAAAGTTAGAAGTTGTACAGGGGACCGCAACGGCGGGAACGCCGTCTGCTCCTGAAATAGTAAGTGGAAATATTTTAAATGGTGATTTGAAAAATCAAATGCCGCTATATGCGGTTTATGTATCAGGTGTAGCACTGACCAAGATATCAACACAGTTTATGGTCTGCCCGACATATAAAGATTTAGCAATCTATTATGCACAACACTTCCAGAACGCATGCGAAACACATTTGAATTCTTTAAATATCATTGACTCTGCTGATGCAATCAACGCAAATTCAGCAGCAAATCAGCTTGCAGGAGCACTTGGTGTTAAAGAGCTTGCAAGTCAAAAGGCACCAGTGGCGCATATACATGATGATTTATATTACAGAAAAGCTATACTTGACCAAGCACTTAGTGCTAAAAGCGATACTAATCATAATCATGACGAAAGATATAGTCGTGTTAACCATAATCATGATGAAAGATATTGTTTGCCGGTTGGTACAGCTGTACTTAATTCGAACCTATATAGTGCACCATTTAAATACGGTAAATGGAAATGTGCAGGATATGTTAATATTGAACTGTATGATGCCAATGGTGAAATTAGAATAATAGCTCCATATGTTTGGACCAGAGAATCATAGAAAAGGGGTAAAACATGACATCAATAATATCTGCCATGATTGCGGCGTTTGTTACATTGATCGTATGCTTAATCAATAATCACTATCAGCAAAAGGCTGCAAGCAAAAAGCATGATGAAACAATTGCATTGATAGAGTACAAGCTTGATGAGCTATCAAAAAGAGTAGACAAGCACAACAATGTTGTTGAACGTACATATCGTTTAGAGGAGCAACAGGCGGTCACAAATGAGAAAATTCGTGTTGCGAATCATAGAATTGAAGACTTAGAGAAAGAGAAGAAAGGATGATGAATATGGATTTATCAAATTGTGTAACTGTAGTACCAATCGTGATTATTTGCTATCTGGTTGGAATTGGATGTAAAGCGAGCAAGAAGGTCAGCGATAAGGCGATTCCGGTAATCTTAGGCATTGTGGGAGGAATCATTGCAGTACCTGCTATGTATGTGATGAAGAGCTTTCCGGCGGAAGATATTATCACGGCGATTTCAGTTGGCATCATGTCTGGTCTTGCTTCTACCGGAGTAAATCAGATATATAAGCAGAGCAAGAAATAATTTACTGGGCATTTACTGGGCAAAAATTTTGCGTATGTTTGCATTTCGTGAGTTATAATACATATCAGAAAAGTGTTTAGCTACCTGCACTTGCTCGACTTTGCATTATAATAGGAAGAAATCCGAAATCCGGCTCTGGGCATCTTTTTTATTCGGCGGAAACCACGTAGAATCAAGTGTTTCCGCCGTTTTTTAATGGTTGAAAATCACTTAGGTGTGCAAAAGGTGTGCAGAAATTATGAAAACAGAATTAAATATTTGACTTTCCCCAATACCTTTCAATGGCTGCCTGGTTCAGTCCTTCTCCAATGACGATTAAGATTGCCTGACCATTTGGAATTGGCTGAATTTCTGTTTTTTGATGCGTAACGTTGAGGGAAATCCACGATCCATCAGAGAGTTTCTGAAATCCCTTGATTCGAAATACTTTTCCACATGCAGGATCATTTAAGATTTTTTCGCAGGACTCTTTCAGAAATTCTTCTGTGAAATCCATATTCATAAAATATAAGCTGTCGTATGTTTTCTTATCATCAAACCATAATTTGGCGTAATCTGCGGAATGATAGCCAGAGGAAAGGATGGCTTTGAAATCTGCATCGGTTAAATCATCCCAGTTTTTTTCTATTGTAATAGAAGGAGTTGGTTTCTTTTCAGTATGGAGAATCTCAAAGGATTGGTCTACATAGTTTTTGGTAGAGATAAGTTTCTCCGGGCTTACTTCCTGAACATGACTGTATAAAAGGGCACCAGCCTGTGCTACCTGTGACGCGAGAAGATAACGGGAAGATTGGGATAATGTCTGTTCCAGATCGGCATCTACGATGGTAATTACATTTCCGATTTCATACCAGCGGTCGAGGGGGGATTCGTGTAATGCATCGAAAAATTCGTCCATATCGAAGATACCGGATGGCTCTACAAGGACACGGTCGTAGCCGCACATGCCCATAGCGATCAGCTTCGTCTTGAACCGGCGGCGGTGGCAGTCGGCATCACAGCCACCTGCAACCATTTCCAATGTACAGTGATCACCTAAGATATCCTGCAACAGCATGGCATCAACATTCACGGCTCCAAAATCATTTTCGAGGATGCCGATGTTCATTCCCTGTTGCAGCAAGTAGGTGGCGTATTTTTTTATAAAAGTTGTTTTGCCGGAACCTAAGAATCCGGTAATTAAATCTATTTTTATCATTTTTATAATCTCCTTTTCAAGAAATGTGTAATTTGCAGATTTATATTTTTATGCTGTTGTTCATGGTGTTTCTAAAATCAAGTTCATTATATAGTTGTCCGAAATGAGCGTCAAATATATTTTCTACGGTTACATAAGAAAATATCTCAATAGCAGATTGTTTTGTTGTCAATCTGAACGGACGTGACATAGAAATAGTATAAGAGAATGTTTGCAGAGAAAAGATGGATATTTCAAGTTATGTAACGGTGCTGCCGATTGTGATCATTTGTTATCTGGTTGGAATCGGGTGTAAGGCGAGCAAGAAGATCAGCGATAAGACGATTCCGGTGATTGTTGGCATCGTGGGAGGAATCGTTGCGGTGCCTGCTATGTATGTAATGAAGAGCTTCCCGGCAGAGGATATTATTACGGCAATCTCAGTTGGAATTATGTCTGGATTTGCGTCTACGGGGATCAATCAGGTGTATAAACAGAGCAAAAAAGAGGAGTAAAAACAGGCAAAAAAACCAATTTTGACGGAATACGCACCAATTATGCATGAACGCGAAAAAACAAAAATTTATGTGCTATTATGTAAAAAATGACAGATTATTTATGTAAAAATAAATAGATTTGCGAAGGATAAAACATTTAGGAGAGAGTGTGTAATATGGTTGAAAATAATGTGGAGTCAGTAAGGGAAAAAGGCCGTTATTTGGAGACAATTATCAATCGGAAAAAGAGGACAATCCCGATTGCATCTATAGAATATGTAGAGAGCAGAGGACGGAAAATCGTCTTGCATCTGGGGTGTGGAGAGATGACATTTTATTCGAAGATTTCCGAGATTGAGGAGAAACTGGTCAATAATGGATTTGTCCGCGTGCATCAGAGTTTTATGGTTCGCATGGCAGATATATCGAAAATAAGCCGAACATCTATAAAGTGTGGGAAGATAGAGGTTCCAGTGAGCCGTAGGTATTATGGGGAGTTGAGGAAGATGATTATGGAATAGGTAGATAAAAAGAGATCCGTTATATACAGATCTCTTTTCGTTTTTAGGAAAAATGTTAATGAAGAGGCAAATTATGGTGCGAATGAAGAATAAAAAAAGAAAAGAGAATATTATTTTCGTGGTTATAGGATTGACAGGGATTATTCTGGTAATTGTTGGTGTGATTATATTGTGGGGAGGGAAGAAAAAAACTGATACGTTAACGTATGGAATTACGGAAATGACAAATTCTGAGATTACACAAGAAACAGAGATAACAACTGTTACAGTAGAAATAGAAACAACAGAGGATATGACAACGGAAGGGGAGACAACGGAGGTTATAACAACAGAGATATTTGGACAGGAAATATCCAATTCGCAGTCTTCAAAAGAATTAGATAGAGATCAAACTTTGGCTGCAATTGAGAGATTTTGTAGGGAACAAAATCCTGATTTAAATAATATGAGTCAGGATGAGTATTCTTTTTATTGGGAACTGACATCGGAAACAGAACAGGAATATGTATTCACGTATCGCTCTTATACAGGTTCTTTTACATATTTTCATGTGAACAAAGCAACAGGAGAAGTTACGACAATGGAATATGTACCAGGAATAACGGATGGAGAGGTTCCAGGAGCAGAGGAATTTCAGATTTGGGATTATATAGATTGATTTACAATTATACGGGATAAGGAGTTGGAAATATGGCGGACAGATTATGTATGGGATGCATGGAAGTATATGAAGATAAATATGATATTTGTCCATATTGCGGATATAAGGAGGGTACCCCGGCAAAAGAGGCAGTTCATCTTGCACCAGGAACTGTGATTGGGAATAAATATATTGTTGGGCAGTCTATCGGAAATGGAGGATTTGGCGTTACCTATATTGGCTGGGATGCAGTGTTAAATCAGAAAATTGCAATCAAAGAGTATCTTCCAAGTGAGTTTTCAACCAGAGCCATGGGTGTTTCCAACGTAACAATATTTACAGGACAAAAAGAGGAACAATTTTTAAGTGGTGTAAATAAATTTGTGGATGAAGCACGGAGACTGGCAAAGTTTAAGGGCGTTTCAGGAATCGTAGACATACATGATACATTTCAGGCGAATAATACTGCGTACATTATTATGGAGTATATTGATGGCGAGACACTGAAAGAAAGACTGGAGCGGGAAGGAAAAATTCCATATGAAGAAGCTTTAAAAATCATGAAGCCAGTCGTGGAAGCATTGAAGGAAGTGCATAAAGAGGGAATTTTACATCGAGATATATCGCCGGATAATATCATGATATCCAAAGATGGTGATGTAAAAATCATAGATTTTGGTGCAGCAAGATATGCAACGACAGGACACAGCCGCAGTTTGTCAGTTCTGGTGAAGCCAGGATATGCACCACAGGAGCAATACCGGAGCAGGGGAGATCAGGGAACATGGACGGATGTGTATGCTTGCGCGGCAACATTATATAAGATGATTACAGGTGTCACACCGGAAGATTCCATGGAACGGGAATTAAAGGATACGCTTGTGGCACCATCAAAGTTAGGGGTAAAAATACCAAAGAATATAGAAAATGCAATCTTAAACGCGATGAATCTGCAAATTGAGGATCGGACGCAGACGGCAGAAGACTTTGAAAATGATTTATTTTCTGACAAGGATGTAAAACGAAATAAGGTTCATATAAGGAAAATGGATATAGGCAAATGGCCATTATGGGTAAAAATTGCTTCAGGAATCGGAACAGCGGCGGTTGTTACATGTATTGTGTTGCTGTTGACGGGAGTAATTCGAGTCTCAGACATGTTCCATGGAGATAGCGGAAATCTCTCCGATGGATATGTGTACGCACCGAATATTATCAATACGGAGTTAGATGAGGCAGAGAAGAAGGTTTCAGAGGCGAAGCTCATCATGCAGATCACGGATAAGAAAAATGATTCCGTAATACCTGAAAATCTTGTGTTGACGCAAAATATTCCAGGCGGAGAAGTTGTGAAGGAAAAGACTGTCATGGCGATAGTCGTGAGTGCCGGAGAACAGGTTACATATATGCCGGACATCGAAGGATTGGAAAAAGATGCAGTTGTAGATTTGTTGATTAATATAGGATGGACGCAGGAGGATATCACGATAGAGGATAAAGAAAGTGATGTTGCACCTGGGTATGTAGCAGAGCTGGCAGTAGCAGACGGAAAAACAATTGCCTGTGGGGATGAAATTGCTGTTGGAACTAAAATGGTGATTTATATATCGACTGGTCGAAAAGATTACGACAGTCAGAAACAGACTACGGTTCCGGATGTATGCAACAAAAACTGGGGAGATGCTATGCAAATACTTGCATCGTCTAAACTCTACATATATAAACTTGCGACAGAATACAGTGATACTGTTCCAAAAGGAAATATCATTAGCCAGAATCCAACGGCTAAAGAGACAATGACAGAAGGCGAAAAGGTTGGTGTTGTTGTCAGCCTTGGAAAACAGGAAGATGCAAAGATTCATGTACCGGATGTGCAGTATAAGAGCCGGGAACAGGCGATTGCAATCTTAGAGGCACAGGGACTTAAAGTGCAAACACAGGATGAAGAAAGTGACACGGTACAAAAGGATCATGTAATCAGACAGAGTGTAGAAGCAGGAACAGAGGTTGCAGGTGGAACAACGGTTATCATCTATATCAGTCTCGGAAATTCGGATGCTGTTTTGCAGTATGAGGGTACGACGGATGAGACAACAACGGAGAAAGGCAGTACGACGGAAAAGAAGGAGACAACCGAAAAACAGGATACGACAGAGCAGAAAGAGGACTCTGCAAATAAGGATGGAATTCCGAATGTTGTAGGTTTGCATTATTATGCTGCCAGAGATAAATTGTGGGACTGTGAACAGATAGATAATATATACGGTGGAAATATAGTGTTACTAAATGCTTACAAACCAGGAGTAGCAGATGGAATAGTATTTGCACAAGGTCCGGGATCACAGTTGAATACGTATATTACTCAGCATTATAGTAGTGAATTTGCGGGTTCGTATCTTAATGAGGACTGGTCAGATTGTTATGTTATATATGTGTCAGATAGTCAAGGCTGGACGTATTATCGATATCGAGATGTAGTATCATATGAAGAGACAACTTCAACAAGCAATGTGCCACCAGAGGGATATGAATATTATAAAAGTGAAAATAGTGATACATACGGAGACTGGTCAGCATGGTCAGAATGGGGTGTCGATCCCGTGGCTGCGAGTGATGTATGTAATGTTGAAGAGGATTCATCAACAGGAACGATATTGTACCGTTATCAGACAAGAGAAAAGACAACGACTATAACATATTATTTTAGAAAACCGATATATGGCGAGTGGTCAAGCTGGAGTGAATCTCAATATTATCCAAGTGATACAAGACAGGTAGAAGAACGATATGAAGAACATATGATACATCCAGTTTTGGGATTTTTTGCTTAGAATTATCGGAGATTTAGTTTTGTGGAGAAAACCAGATATTGACGATGGAAGTCTCTGATGTCAGAGATACGATATTTAACAATATGAGACCGGTAAAGGGGAGAGCAGTTCACACCATATCATTTGAACCGGGATCATGAGTGATTTTACGTTTACGGGGAGGAAGTATGCAGATAACAATTTGTTATGGCAACCAGAATTTGGGAAGTTATGATCTGGAACAATTTCATAAAGAAGTAGTAAGCTTTGGCAGACAGCCAGATAATGATATCGTGTTAAATTATGATTTCGTATCACGTGTACATGGTGTGTTTTATAAGGAAAACGGTATCTGGAATGTGCAGGATCTGAACAGTACCAATGGAGTTCAGTTCGAGGGCAGGAAAATAGCTGGAACGAGACAGATACATACAGGAGACCGATTTGTAATAACAACAGGTAAAACAAATCAATATATCGTATTAACAGTTGAACAAAATCATAGAACGACGCAAACTGCCAATATAGTTTTTAAGAAACCAGAGAAAAAAATGATAAGTGTGCGTGAGCTGGTCGAATGGATTATTGCAAGTATACTTGTTTTGTTTATTGCAGTTTCGTCTATAATTGGCGCAGGGATTCCGGCATATTTGAATCATAAGTTTGCAAATGAAAAATTATCCGGATGTCTGATCGGAACGACATTTCAGATAGAAGATGAATATGGACATGAAATTGAATATACAATAACGGATACGAGTCAGATTATAAGTATTGAGACATCAGAGCCAAATTGGATTGGATTTTTCAGGTATGAATATTATGGAGCGGTAAATGTAGATATTGGAACAGGTATTCTGGAAAATATATCGGTTGATGTTACAGTCCCTTTTATGGGATGGAAAAAGGAAGTGGCATGGTATTTTAACATGGATACCGTTCAGGAGTATGGAAATGAACGCGAAGTGTCGGATGTGGGATTTGATTTTGTGCAGGCCCCATATGTAACGGTTGGAGATATCATGAGTAATCTTGGAATAATGGGTAGCTATGAGATTATGGCTGTCGGGGAGACTTGCGTCAGCCAGTCCTATGATGCGATAGAGTTTGCAGTCATTTACCGTGAGAAGGGAATCAATTTTTCCGAACCAAGAGAGGATTGGACACGGATAGAATATAATTATGAGACAGGGGAATGGGAGTGGTGTCCACCAATTGAAAAAGGAAATAAGTCGTCATTTGGGATGGTATTTGCGGAGATGAATTTTGAAGATGGAATTTTTGAACCGGATGAGGAATACACAAGTGACTATGAGATTGGTATATCACTTAATTTTGCGTCCATTATGGAAGAATAAAGGGGAAGGTTATGGAAGGAACATATTATTTACAAATAGGAACAATTTTGCATGACAGATATGAAATAAAGGATATTTTAGGTGCTGGAGGATTTGGAATTACATATAAGGCGTGGGATAACACGCTTCAGACAGAGGTATGTATAAAGGAATATTACCCTGTTGGAATTGCAAATCGTGCAGTTACAGCGACTCTGGTAAGTGTATATACAAATGCTGATGAGGTAAGTTATAGGAGGGGAATGCAGCGATTTTTGCGGGAGGCAAGAGGATTAGCAAAGCTTGGATCCGTAAAAAACATTGTCAATGTGCATGATTATTTTGAAGAGAATAATACAGCATATATGGTCATGGAACATTTGAAGGGTAAAACGCTCAAGTGTTTCGTAAAGGAAAATGGAGGTAAAGTTAATTGATTTCGGTGCATTGAAACAGGAGATTGCAGAGGTAAATAAATCTACGTCAATCATTTTAAAATATGGGTTTGCACCTCCAGAACAGTATACAAGCAATAGTCGCGGGCAGGGGGCATGGACAGATATTTATGCTGTAGGTGCAACAGTATATTATATTTTAACAGGCTTAATTCCACAGGATTCAGTTATGAGAATGATGGAAGATGTATTGGTTCCATTGGAAGAGATTATACCTTCAATATCAAAGAACTTCAGCGATGCAATTATGAAAGCGATGAGCTTAAACATACGGGAACGATTCGCGTCAGCAGAGGATTTTTTGAATGAACTGCTAAGTGATACAGAGACGAATGATACAAAAAACAGACAACAAAGAAAGAAAAGCTATAAAGATAATTATGTGAAATCTGAGAAAAAAACGAAGGGGAGACATGAAAAAACTGAGAAAAAAGAAAATCAGCATTCTTCGGGGCGAAAAAAATAATGCCATTTCTAATTGCAGGAAGTGGCTTGTTAGTCTGCTGTGTGATTACAATTTTACTGTTGATAAAATATCAGGTAATAGATATAAAATCTAACGAACCTCCTTTTGAATATGAAGACAAACAAATTGTAATAGATACAATGTATCTTTTTGAGAAGTACGTGAATGTAGGTGATGATTATGTTGACTATTATATCAATGATGGCTCAAAATTCGAGAAATCAATAGTTAAAGAAATCAAAAATGTTGAAGAAAAATATAACATTGGAGAATTTGAACAATATGATCAATACATATATGCGATTGATTTTGATATACAAAATGTGGACTATAAGATACAGAATTATAAACATTCCGTACGGGTAATGGTAACAAATCATGCTGAGAACAGAGATGTATATATAACAGTTTGGTTTAAAGAAAATCCAGAATATTATATAAAACTTGATCAGGCAGAACAAACATATAATGCAGATCAAGTGAAGAAAGAGATTGAAGAGTATTATGACTCAGAAGAAGAATTTTTTGATCAATATGGAAGTTATTATTCCAGTATAGATGATGTTGTACAGCAAGGCATTGAATCTGAAATGAAAGATGTATATGAATATTTGCCATCAAGAGCGAGGATAACTGTAAAATAAATTAAATACCAATAATATAACGAAATTTTTGCTATAGCAGCTTTAATGTCAATAAAAAAATGAAATAGAAGCAATCGGAATCTTTTCTGATAAGAATCCGGTTGCTTTTTTATGTATACAGTACCAATTTTGACGAGAAACGTGCCAATAATGCATGATGACGAAAATTGTGATTTTTTTGTGATACTATAATGAACGGACATTTTGAACCTGAAAAAGGAGAATGCTTGGAATATGCAAATTGTTATTAAGTATGCAGATAAAAAAATAGATGGTTACATATTGGAGCAGTTCAATAAAGAAGTTGTAAGCTTTGGCAGGCAGCCGGACAATGATATTGTACTTGATTGGAATTTTGTATCGCGGATACATGGCGTATTTTTTATGGAAGACGGAACATGGTATGTACAGGATCTGGGCAGTACGAACGGATTGCTTGTAAATGGAGTCTATATTGACCAGCCATATGCGATCAAAGAGGGGGATTGCATTTGTATACAGAGAAAAGATGGGGAAGAAAGTATAAGCATATATATCAGCCAATCAGAGCAAGCGAAGCTGGATAAGACCAGATCCCCTAAGAAGCTGGTTATTATTTTGAGTGTGATATGTGTTCTGCTGGCAGCATTTATAGTTTCGTTGGTTATTTACGCAACACACAGAGATTCGTCAAAGAAGGAAACGGCGACACCAACGGATGCTTCAACGGAGACAGAGGAACCAACAACTGTGACAACAATCGAGGCGGAAACTACGATGGAAGAAGTAGAAGAAACAACGGAAGAAACAACAGAAGAAACAACAGAAGAAACAACAGAAGAAACGGTTACAACAGAAGCCGTACAGAATGCGGTTTCGGAAACCGATTTCCCGGTAGAAAATAGTGTAGGCGGGTTGAGTTATTCGGAGGCGGCTAAGGATCAAGACCAGCATTTTTTCGTGGAACATAATGACTGTTATTATCCAATGACAAACAGCGAATGCTTTGATGAGAACATGGTATCGTTAAAAATCAGGTTTGTGGGAGAAAATTTTGAATATGCCCAGGTGCATGTCGGTGACAAAATTGTTGGATTTGATGGTATGCATGGATTTAAATCCATATCAATTATTAATAGTGAAGGATATTCTGTTCCGCAGGAATTCGTTACATATGATGATGGTACAGTAGAGTTTCACAAGAGCAGTTTTAATTCATCCTTATACTACGGCAAATGTTTTATTACGACGAATAAGATATTTAAAATTAATGATGAGGATGCAAATAGGATAGCAGATTATGTAGAAATTGGAGATGGATGGCCTACATACAAATTTTTGTATTATGCAGAGCCAACGAATATTGAAGTAACATATTATAAGAATTACGAGCAGGTAGTAAAAACAGTTTCTGTAGATAAGAAATGTTTTTTGTTGGGAGATAAGTATAAGGCTGATTACCAAGAGGCTCCAGAAGGGTATTTTTATTATGACACATCGAATCTTCCACTTGGGAAATATGTAATTAATGCGATGGCAGGCGTGCAGTTTGCTATTGAAGTAGTTGAATAAAATTTGTTTTTAAACAGTGGAGTAACGTTTGATATGAAATCAATAGTAATTTATTATGGCAACCAAAAAAGCGAAAGCTATAATCTGGAACAATTTCAAAAGGAAGTCGTAAGCTTTGGAAGACAGCCGGACAATGATATTGTACTTGATTTGGAGTTTGTATCGAGAATCCATGGTGTGTTTTATATGGAAGAGGGCATATGGTATGTGCAGGATCTGAACAGTACGAATGGGATACTGGTGAATGGAAACCGAGTAGAGCAATATGCGATTGAAGAGGGGGATTGCATTTGCATACAGGGGAAAGACAGTGAAGAAAGTATAAGTATCTATATTGGTGGGGGAAAAGAAGCCAAGGGAAATAAAACAAAGTCGAAAAAGAAGCTGGTTATTATTCTCAGCGTTGTGTGTGTATTGCTGGCAGGGCTTATTGTTTCATTGATTGTTTATGCAAAGCACAGAGATTCGTCAAAAAAGGATACTGCAACACCGACGGATGCCTCAACAGAAGCTGAGGCGGAAACGGAGTCCGAAGAACCTGCAACTGCATCAACGACAGAGGCGGAAACGACAACAGAAGAAGCAGAAGAAATACCTGAAGATATTGGATTTTCCTATGGGAAATTGCAACATACAACGTTTATTTTTTCAAGTGGAGCAGGGGCATGGGAGACAGATTTGTCCGTTGATGCAGATGGGAATTTCTCAGGTATGTTTCATGATAGCGAGATGGGAGATACCGGAGAAGGATATCCAAGTGGATCAATCTATTTTAGTGAATTCTCCGGACGGTTTGGACAGTTAGAAAAGGTGGATGATTACACCTATGCAACGACGATAGAATCGATAGAGTATGTAAATGAACCGGGAACGGAAGAGATAAAGGATGAAATGCGATACATGTATAGTGAAGCGTACGGACTCGAAAATGCAGGTCGAATTTTGTTTTATCTTCCGGGAAGACCTTTGGACAGTTTCTCAGAGGGAGAACGGTCGTGGATGAATTTATATCTTATGAATAATTATGGTGGTAAGCTCCCTATGGTTTTACTTTGCAATGAGAATGAAGAGCAGGTTATGCAGGGAAATAGCAGTTTGACAGCAGAATATCAGCCATATATAGATGTGTTAGAAAGAGAGGCGGATAAAATTTCTGCATATACAACGGGATATGGGAATGCCTCAATATGTTATATAGATGTTACGGGAGATGAGAAACCGGAACTGTTGTTTATGACAGAAAATTCTGAAACTGGAGGTGGAGATTTAAATATTTATACAATTGAAAATGGTAAAGAAAAGCAAATCTGTTTCTTGGAAAACTTAAATATTCCAGTGGCTGGTGGAACAGAGTACTGTGTGTTTCGCAAAAAGGATGATTTTCGATTATATGCAATATCTGAAACCTACGATGGTAATGGCTCACGTTCTACTTTTTATCGCTTTGATTTAGCGGATAATGGTTCATTGGCTGCGGAGCAAGTAATGTGTTGGAATGATAGTGGAGAAGTGAATTCGTATATGGACAATGGTATTTATGAAATAGTATGTACAATTGGTGAAAAACAAGTCACTTCAGAAGAATTCATGGAAAATGTAATTTTATTTGTCAAAGATATGGAAATGGTTGCCTTAAATACATATCGGGAGTTTGATTTAAGTCCATATATGCAACCGAGACCGACAAGTAGTATATTGCCAGCGATTTCAAAATCTGAGCATATTTATGTGGAAAGTTATGACGCAGAGTATGGTATATATAGAGGCAATTTAGTGGATTAAATTTGTCAAATATAACAATAAACTATATAAAATTTGCAATGACGATAGTTTAAAAATTTTGTCTATTATTATGAATATAATTCAGGCGTATAAAGGAGGTTTCAGATGATTACATATAAAATATATTCGAACATAGGAAATCGGGAAGTAAACGAAGACAGTGTCGGCGAGCAACAAAAAGACGAAAATTATTTGTTTATACTGGCGGATGGTCTGGGTGGACATGGACATGGAGAATGTGCATCGAATTTGGCTGTGACAACTTCATCGGAAATGTTCCATGGGGAGTATTTTCAGGGAAAAAATGAAAAAGAATTTCTGGCACAATGCTTTGACTGTGCGCAGGATATTATCACGATGTCACAGAAGGAGACACGCGAATATGCGGATATGAAGACAACGATGGTGCTGCTTTTGATTTCGGGAAATCGTGCTTATTGGGGACATATAGGAGATTCCAGATTATATTATTTCAAGAAAAATAAGATGATTACGCGGACGCTGGATCACAGTGTTCCACAAATGCTTGTCAATACTGGAGAAATCAAAGAAAAGGATATTCGTGGACATGAGGATCGGAGCCGGTTGCTTCGGGTTGTGGGAAGTCCGTGGATGAATGGACATGCGTATGATATCTCAGAAGGGATAGATTTAAACAAGTCACAGGTTTTTTTACTTTGTTCGGATGGATTCTGGGAGCAGATCACGGAAAAAGAGATGATGCAGTGTCTGAAGAAGGCGGATACGGTAGATGCGTGGCTTGATCGCATGGTTGAGATAGTGAACGAGAACGGAAAAGGATCGGATATGGACAACAATTCGGCGATTGCGGTATGGGTAGAGCCGGAGAATAAATAAAGAGGGGTAAAAAGGTATGAATAAGAGAAATATATGCTTTAGCATTCTTATAACAGTGTTTTCGTTGATGGCAGTAATTACGATGTTTCTTCCATATTTCCGGATTGGAACAACGGAAGTCAAACAGGCATTTGATACAACCTTTGATGGAATTGCACAACTGGATTCTGCATTTGAAGATGGTGGTTCCGGAGATTTGCTGCCATCCAGATCAGGTGTGAAATTATTGAAGGATGTCATAGACATTCCGACGGATCAGACATACAACTACATTTCCGGTTTGAAGAGACTGGTTGTAAGTATGTTACTTGTTGCGTGGATAACAGCAGTTGCGGTGATTGTAATTGCATGGGTGTTAAAGAAAAAAGCAAAATATATTGTAGGGATGACACTGTCTGCGGTTTCAATCGCAGCGTCGCTTACATTGTATATATCAGTTCCGGGTATTGCAAAGAATGCATTGGTCGAGGCAATAGAAAAAAGTCTGTTTAATGATACCGGTGTATATGAATATTTGCTCGGCAGCTTTGTAAAGGAAACCGTCCTTTCATATATTGGAAGGTTCTGCAGACAATTATTGCAGCATTCGGTACAGATAGGATTCTGGCTTCTGGTTGGCATGATGGGTGCAGTGTTTATTGCATCTTTGGTCGGATTGATTCTGGAGTCTGTTCGGGGAAAAGTAGAATTGCCGTCAGCGGGAGACGTTGCACAGGCTGTATCTGCAATGATATATGGAATCAAAGGAGAGTATGCGGGTGCAGAGGCAGCAGTGGGAAATGGAATTGTTATTGGTCGTGATCCAGCTGCGTGTCAGTTGGTTCTCAATAAGGACAAGGTGAGCCGCAGGCATTGTAAGATTGCCTATAATCCGGCGAATAACACATATGTGGTAACCGATTATTCCAGCAATGGAACCTATATATCCGGGAAGGCAATGCAGAAAAATCAACCGACAGAAATACCTGCCGGAACGATGATTCAATTGGGTAAAGATGGAGATATATTCCGGCTTGGAAAATAGATACGAGGGATGAACTATGAAGAGAAGATGTCTGAATTGTATGAAAGAATTTGGAATACCAGAAGGACAGGAGCAGAATCATTTTGCTTGCCCTTTTTGTGGATATAGAGAGGGGACTCCTCCGAAGGAGATAACATATCTGTATCCGGGAACGATATTGCAAAATCGTTATATCATCGGAACCACGCTCGGAGCAGGTGGATTTGGAATTACATATAAAGCATGGGATACAACGTTAGAGATGGTTGTGGCAATCAAGGAATATTATCCGGCAGGTATGGTACAACGTGTGCCGGGAGATCCAAATCTGATCGTGTATGGAGGCAGACATCAGGAAGAATTTTATTCCAATTTGGAGCGTTTCCTGGAGGAAGCACGTAAGATGGCAATATTTGAAAAAAGTAAAAATATTGTCCATGTTGAAAATCACTTTGAAGCAAATAATACGGCATATATAGTCATGGAATTTCTTGATGGAATTTCCGTAAAGGAATTTATGAAACAGGAAGGCGGCAAGCTGGATATGGAAACAGCGTTAGAAATTGCATTCGCTGTTTCAGAAGCATTGCAGGAGATTCATGATGCATCGATCCTGCACCGGGATATCAGTCCGGATAATGTATTTTTGTGTGAGGGAAACAAAGTTAAGGTTCTGGATTTTGGAGCTGCAAGATTATCGGATACAGAGAAAGAAGTGACGCGCTCGATTATTTTGAAACCGGGATTTGCACCGCCGGAACAATATCAGACAAAAAGTAAGCAGGGACCATGGACGGATATATATGCGCTGTCTGCGATGTTGTATTACTGCATAACCGGTGTGATGCCAGACGAGAGTACAAATCGGAAGATAGAGGATACGGTTGTTGCTCCGAAAGAATTAGATCCGTCAATACCGGATTATATCAGCGATACGATTATGCGTGGAATGGCAGTCAATGAGGCGCTGCGGTTTCAGAATATTGGTGAGTTTCAGAAAGCACTTTTAAAAGAAAAAAAGGTTGTTGACGATAAAACAGAGCTGAAAAAAAGAAAGAGAAGACGTGTGTTTACGATAGCAGCTGCGGTTCTTTTGCTGGCAGTCGGAGGGTTCGCGGCATGGCGTATCTATGACAGCAAGGATCCGGTCCTGAATCCGGCGACGATCACAGTCTGGGTTGCATATTCCGGAGATGAGGATGCGGATTCAGCGAAACAAATGATGGAAGATATGTCGGATATGTTCCAAAGTGATCAGGCTGCCGTAACAGTTTCCGTAGAAGCAATTCCAGAGGAACAATATGCTGACAGACTGGAACAGGCAAAGGCAGATGGAACGATGCCAACAGTATATCAGGCGGAGTATGCATCAGAGGAGATACAGAAGTCGGCTGCATCTGTAAAACCGGTTTATAACAGTATGGATAACCTGTCGGATTATTATTTCTTGAAATCATATAAAAAGAAGTTGATAGAGGAAAAAGAGGTTCCACTTGGGTTCAATATTCCGGTCGTGTATGTGCGCCGGTCGGATACGGTGGATGCATCTTCTTTTGAACTGAGTCGAATATCAGACATACAGGAATCACAGTATTATATGGATTCTGCATATGCAGATATGCTGATCAACACTTTGGGAGGTAGTTATCATTATGAAAATGGTCTGGCTATGGATAATGCCGCAAAGGAACTGATACAGGATGTAGTGAAACATACGAAAAGCAATATAAAACTTGAAAATAGTGAAAAGGCGATGGATGGGTTTGCGAATGGAACGGTTTCTTATTATCTGGCATCTGTGCGGGAATTGCAGACATTTAATAAAAATGTAGTTGGATTGTATGAGATGCGGTCGATTCAGTCAAATACCTTGTGTGGACGATTCACGGATGCGTACAGCATCAGTGGAAGTGCCAGTAAAGAGGAGATTGCGGCAGCTAGAGTCTGGCTTCGGTACATGCTGGAGGAGGGACCGCAGAAGACCTATCATCTGGTGCATCGACATGCGATACCACTGCAGAAAGATGCATACAGAGTATATGTGGATAATAACAGTAAGCTAAGTTTGATTGATGGATATTTAGATAATCTGAAATTTTATCCGGAGAATGAGAAAAAGCTTGAAACACTGACGGCGGATTTGTGGAAGCAGGTTGTGCTAAAGCGAACAAAAACCATTGACGAATGGTGTGAGGAACAAAAATAAAGGGAGATATCGATATGGCTGATAAGTTATGTATGGGTTGTATGGAAACCTACAATGATAAATATGATGTTTGTCCACATTGTGGTTATGTGGATGGAACAGCACCGAAAGAAGCATATCATTTGATACCAGGTACTGTGATTGAGGGACGATATATCGTAGGCAAGGTAATTGGAAATGGTGGATTCGGTGTGACTTATATTGGCTATGATCCGGTATTAAACCAGAAGATTGCAATCAAGGAGTATCTGCCGGGAGAATTTTCAACCAGAGCTATGGGCTCTCCGGATGTGACAGTTTTCTCCGGAGAGAAAGAAGAACAGTTTGCAAGTGGAATTATAAAGTTTGTTGAAGAAGCAAGACGGCTTGCAAAATTCAAACATACGCCGGGAATCGTGGACATTCACGATAGTTTTCAGGCGAATCACACGGCGTATATCATTATGGAATATATTGATGGAGAGACGTTGAAAGAAAAACTGGAACGGGAAGGTAGGATTCCGGTTGATGAAGCACTGAATATTATGATGCCAGTGATAGGGGCATTAAAAGAAGTGCACAAAGAGGGGATTTTACACCGGGATATTTCTCCGGATAATATCATGATCTCGAAGACTGGTGAAGTGAAGATCATTGATTTTGGTGCGGCACGATTTGCAACAACAACGCATAGTCGTAGTTTGTCTGTGCTTGTAAAGCCAGGGTATGCGCCAGAAGAACAGTATCGGAGCCGCGGGGATCAGGGAACATGGACGGATGTGTATGCCTGTGCGGCAACGTTATATAAGATGATTACGGGTGTGACGCCGGAGGATGCGATGGAACGCCGTAACAAAGATACATTGCTTCCACCATCCAAACTGGGAATTAAGATCCCGAAGAACAAAGAGAATGCGATTATGAATGCTTTGAATATTCGCATCGAGGATCGTACACAGACGGCAGATGATCTGGAAGCGGATTTGTTCAGTGACCAGGCTGTCAAGCGGAACAAGATTCATTTAAAGAAGATGGATATTGGTAAATGGCCGATTTGGCTGAAAATTACATCAGGCGTGGCGGCCGCTGCAGTGTGTGTATTTATTGTATTGCTGGTGACGGGCGTTATTAAGTTTGCTGATTTGTTCCACTCGAACCGGGGGCAGTTGGAAAATGGATATGTATATGCACCGGAAGTAGTAAACATTGCTCTGGCAGAGGCGGAAAAGACGGTCGGTGATGCCAATCTGATCACACAGATTACTGATAAGCAGCATTCCGATGAGATTGCAGAGGATATGGTGTTACAGCAGAATATTCCATCTGGAACAGTTGTACAGGAAAAAACGGTAATGGAACTGGTAGTAAGTGCCGGATATGAGAAGGGATATATGCCAGATATTGTCGGATTATCCAAAGATGAGGTAATGAAATTGCTTTTGGATATGGGTTGGGATGAGAGTGCAATAACTTTTGAAGATGTGGAGAGTGAAGTGGCTCCAGGCTATGTCGCAAAACAGGATGTGGAAGAAGGAACAACGGTTAAAATCGGTGAAAAGATAACGATTTATCTGTCAAAGGGTGTTGATGGATATGACACGAACAACAATACAAAGGTTCCCAATCTTGTAAAAGACAAATGGTCTGATGCACAGAGCAAGGTAAAGAAAGCAAAATTGTATTTGTATAAATCTGGAACGGATTATAGTAACACAGTTCCAAAAGGATGCGTTATATCTCAGAATCCCGAAGCGGACACAGAGGTGGCTGAGGGATCGAAAGTAGGTGTGGTTATCAGCCTTGGAAAGCAAGAGGATGCAATGGTACATGTACCGGATGTCCAATATAAGAGCAGTTCAGAGGCAATTGCATTGCTGCAGGCGCAGGGACTTGAGGTGCAGACAAAGAATGAGGAAAGTGATTCTGTACAGAAAGACCATGTTATTCGTCAGAGTGTTGCAGCAGGAACAGAAGTGCAGGTTGGAACGACCGTGGTTATTTATATAAGTTTGGGAAATCCGAATGCAGTAATTACGTATGATCCAACGACAACACAAGCCAATGTGACAACAGAAAATAGTACAACAGAAAAAACAACAGCATCAACGGATAATAAACCTTCAGATTCTTCTGGAAAGACTACGACGCAGGTAACTACAACAGAGGCAAAGCAAGAGGAAGAAGTCGTGAATCCGGTTACAACGACGGAAGCTCCACCACAGCCAGATCCAGAGGCAGGAAAGATTAAGGTTCCAAATCTGGTAGGAAAAACAGAAGCAGAGGCAAGAAAGAGCCTTAGTGATAAAAAACTTTCTGCAGGAGCAGTTACATATCAACATAAAGAGGGCGCCACAGATGGAATGGTGCTTTCACAGGGAATAGAGCCGGATACAAAAGTTGCAAAGGAAACAGTTGTTAATTTTGTTGTGTGCGACAACACAAAGGTAAAGTATTATCGCTATAGAAATGTGGAATCATATGATGAAAAAACATCAACTTCTAGTGCAACGCCACCTGCTGGCTATGAATATGTAAGAAGTCAGAACAGTACAAGCTATGGAGATTGGGGTGGCTGGTCTGATTGGGGAAAGAATGCAGTGGGATCAAGTGATACTTGTGAGGTTCAAACAGAATCTGGAGCGGACTGTGGTTGGTATTATAATCCGCAGAATGGTACATTTAATGACAAAAATGTAAATGGAGTATGTTCAAGACAAGAATACTGTGTACCGTGGTCTTCGTTATCAAAAATGAGTCCATTTCAGTGGGTTACAGGAGGAACTGAGCGGTGGTGCTTAAATGGATGTATTGTATATCGACATGTCTCTGGTACGGGTGAATGGTCGTGGTCAGGTACTATATATCGGTACAGGCAAAGAAGCAAAACGGTTATAACCACTTATTATTTCCGAAAACCTGTTTATGGTTCGTGGAGTTCGTGGAGCACGAGTAAACCAGCATCGTCGGCGACGAGAGAGATAGAAACGTCGGAGGAATATAAATACTAAATGAATACAAGGAGATAAATACATGTTAAGAATTGGCATTTGTGATGATTCGCAACATGACAGAGATTTAATCCGTGAAACTGTTGGAAAGGCACTTTTTGATTATGAAGAAATCGAGATTACAATTTTTACATCGGGAGATAAAGTTATTGAGTCAATAGAACAGGGGCAGTTTGATTGTGAATTGCTTTTGTTGGACATTATGATGGAGCCTGTTAATGGCATGCAGGTTGCTGAATATATTCGTACAAATAAGGTAGATGTGGATATTATTTTCATTACACGGTCTACGCAATATGTATATCAGGGGTATATATATAAAGCTTTTTCCTATGTTTTAAAGGAACAAGCGGGTAAAGATATGAGTCGAGAAGTGCGGAGATATGTAGATGAATTGAATGCTTCTGAGGAGTGCCTGAATGTAATTTCAAAGGGAAAGGCCCGAAGAATTCCTATTAATGCTATTCATTACGTTGAAAGCAGTGGACGGTTGCTATTGCTACACTTAGAAAAAGAAGACGTGCCATTTTATGCAAAAATGGCAGAGATTGAAGTCGTTTTGGGTGAACGGGGATTTATTCGGACTCATCAGAGTTTTATGGTTCGTAAAGCGGATATATGTAGCATGACGCGTGAACGGGTAAATTGTGGAACATATGCTGTACCAATCAGTAGACGTTATTATCAGGAAATCAGAGACATTTTTGACAGAAGCAAAAAATAAGGAGAAAGAAAATGCCAAATTCAAGAATTACAGTGACGAGAAGCCTGGCGATGAATCAGGATGATGCCGGGGCGATTATCGGAATAAAAGGATATTTGATAGGCAAAATCATTCGGCTCAAGCCGGAACAACGTGTGCTGCTTGGAAGGGATGCATCGCAATGTGATGTTGTTCTAAGTGGCGATATGGTAAGTCGTGTACATTGTTCTATTTGTTATGATGGAAAAAAGAAAACGTATATTGTAAATGATCTGTCTACAAATGGTATTCTCGTTGATCGTAAATATATGCTGAAAAAACGCCAGAATACAGAGCTTCCGACAGGAAGCCAGCTGTTTATAGGAAGTGAAGACAATATAATTTGTCTTGGATAATACAAAAATTACAGCAAACCTGTCAAAACTTACCAGAAGGATCAAAAAATTACAATTCGCGGTATGATGATCTCAACACGAAACAAGAACCAATATGAGGGAGGTCATTCATATGAAGAAAAAAGGATTAAAAAGATTTATCAGCAAATGTCTGGCAGCGTGTCTGACAGTGACGATTATGGCAACTGGTGGTTTTGGAACAATGGTTTCAAAGGCTGGACAGAGAGAAGATGTAGTAGCACTTGCAAGATCGCAGGTTGGATATCATGAGAAGGCATCCAATGCGAATCTGGATGATTACACAGCGAACAGTGGTTCCGGTAATTTCACGAAGTATGCAAGAGACCTAGGAGTTGGAAATGGTCAGCCATGGTGTGCATATTTTGTATGGTGGGTACTTCAGAGCAGCGGTGTGGATTCGAATGCATATCCAAGAACCGGATGGGTTCCAACGATTGCACAGTGGTTTAAAAATGCAGGATTGTATTATCCATCTGGTGGTTCCTATGTACCAAACCCTGGTGATATCGTTATTTTCGGAAGTGGCAACAGCCATGTAGGAATGGTGGAATATGTAGATCGTGGATATGTACATTGCATAGAGGGAAACGCAGGCGATTGCGTAAAACAGACGTCTTACAATCTGTACACTTCCTCTTATATGAGAGGATTCGGAGCTGTTAATTACAGACCATCCGATACAACCAAACCGACAATCACAGATGTGAAGGTGACGGAGCAGACAGCAAATACTTATACAGTACAATGTATTGCTACAGATGATGTATCAGTTGCAAAGGTACAGTTCCCAACATGGACCGAAAAGAATGGACAGGATGATATTCGTTGGGATACTGTTACACAGTCTGACAATGGCGTATATACATACACAGTGAATATTGCAGATCATGGTAATGAAGAGGGTGTTTATAACACACATATCTACGCATATGATTCAAGTGGAAATATATCTGATTGCCATACCGTACAGGTTACGATGGATAAGACAGCCCCTTCAATCTCTGTAGTGGAGATTCGTGAGATCACAACAGAAGGGTTTAAGCTTCGGTTTGAGGCAAGTGATGCTCTGACAGGCGTTCAGCACGTCGGATGTCTTGCATATACAAATGGAAATGAATTATCCATTCCGGAAAAATGGTATGAGGATGGAAAGAATTTTGCAACTAATGTCGGTGGCGACAAATGGGAATATGAAGTTAAAATCGCAGATCACGACAACACACGGGGTAGTTACGATGTAAAGCTTTTAGCATATGATAAATGTAACAATGTGTGTGAATATATTATCAAAGATATTGTAGTACCAGAGCCTGAAAATGTTGTGAGTGGATCTGTAGCAGGAGATATCGCAAATAATCCGACAATCTCAGAGGCGCCGGATTATAACACTGGTAATGAATGGGATCCGGAGGATGCAACATCCACAGATGGACAGCCAGAGGATACAACGACAGAAGTGCAGGAACCGGCACAGAATGATACAACTCCAGACGACACAACAGGAGATACCAATATTGTGATCGATACAAACATTAATGTAGAAAACAATTACACAACGATTACGAATAACTATATTTCCAATAACACATACATTCAAAATGGAGTTACTTATACAGCATCAGATATTCCGGTATTAGACAGTGTTTCGGTCGCAGATACTTATGTTGCTCCAACATCTACACAGGTTGGAACAAATCCATCGCAGACAGTGGAGCAGCTCATGGATACCAATCCAGCACAGGCAGTTTCAGGAGTTTTGACACAATATGCAGGAAACTGTGCACAGTCTGCACAGGAGAATCCGGCAAACACCACAGCTGAGTCTGAAGAGATTGAAGGAGGACAGGAACCAACGGAACTTGTAAATACATTGTCACAGTTGCAGGCAGAAGCCGGTGAGAAGACAAGTGTATCATATACAACAACGATTGATGGAAGAAAGGTGACATTTACAATTACCTTAAAATAAATTTCATATTACCACATGGGATTGTCTGGGTCAGGCAGTCCCATATGGTGGTTTTAGGGAAAGTGAGGAAATCCGGGGGTATGGGAATTATACGATGTGAGAAAGGGTTGCATTTTTACGATAATGTGAAATATGACAAATGCCCGTATTGCGAACAGCGGAAACAGCAGATACAGAAGAATACAAATATCATGCAGGAGCAGAAAACGGTTGCAGTACAGGCAGAAAAGCTTTCAGAATTGGAAGAATATATTTGCAGACAGGAAAAAGAAAAGATAGAAGCCAATGATTATGGAAGGACAATCGGGTATTACTCGCCGGTACGGGGAAACGATTATGTGACCGGGTGGCTGGTATGCGTGAAAGGTCCGGAAAAAGGACGAGATTATCGACTACACCACGGATTCAACAGGCTTGGGCGAAGTATGGATATGGATGTTATTTTTTCGGAAGACAGAAGCATTTCACGGGATACGCATTGCTCGGTTGTATATGATGGGAAATCCAATCATTTTTATATAGTTCCGGGGAAGGGAACGCTTACATATGTGAATCAGGAATTATTAGAGAAACAACGGGTATTACGAAGCGGAGATCGATTATATATAGGAGACAGCATATTTGAATTTATAGCATATTGCAGGGATGGACATACATGGGAGGAAGAAGAATGAAAAATATATGGAAAAAACTGGTTTTATTTGCATCACTACTGTGCCTGCTTATCACTTCGACGATGACGTATGGGAGTAGTCAGAGTGTAAAAGCGAAGACGAGTGGAGTGGAGGTAGCGACGCCTTCTTCGCCAGGGACAACTACCGAAAAGACTACGACAGAAAAAAGCACAGAACAGACGACAGAGAAGAAAACAGAAACGACGACACAGGCAGTGCAGCAGGGGACAGGTAGCACGCAGGAAGTAACCAGTGAGCAGGAAACAACGGAAGCAGATCCATATAAAGACTATACACAGATCCATATGGAAGCGGATTCAGAAAACCGGGTAGAGCAGGTACAGGGAAATCTTCCTACGATTTGGATGATATTTTATTATAACGGAAAAAACGGAGCACTTCAGGCAACCGATCCACATAACGTCAGCATGCAGTTCAATGGAAACGAATGGACGGCATCCGAACTGTCTCAGTGGAAAAAGACTGGATATGGAATCCATTATTATGTGTTATTGGATACATCAGGATCTGTGAAGGGATATTTTGCAGAACTGATTGATGCAATCAATGGACTGGCTCTGAAGATGGAAGAAGCAGATACACTCACTCTTTATACGGTTGGAAATGCGTCCGATACATTAACACCTGTAATTGTAGATGCAACAGCAGATCAGACAGCGGAAATAAAAGAAAAACTGGATGCATTGTCTGCAAATGATGAAAGAACCTATTTGAATGATGGTATTGTGAATCTGGTAAAACAGATTCAGACGAAAAATCAGAGTATAGAAGGAGACAGTTTTACCGGCAGAGATATTATTTTTGTGCTGTCGGATGGTGAGAATGATTCGAACACCGGAAAGACAAGTGAAGAAGTGAAAAGTGCATTGAAGGATGCCAATATCCCGGTTTATGCGTTTATGAACAAAAATGCGCAGGCAACGAATGGGAATGCCTTGGAAGGAATTGCAGCATCAAGCAGTGGCGAAGGTATTTACGTTGAGGACAATGATTTTTCAAACAGCGTGGAAACGAAAATCAATGAGTTACAGGATGCATGGATTGCAACCTTTACCAATACAGATGCACAGGAGGGCATAGGTTATACGATCGGTCTGAAACTTATTCTGGAGGATAGTCAGGAAATCTGGAATTATGCAGAAAAGTCGGTTGTATTTAATAAGGCACAGCCGGATTTGGAGCCACCACAGGTCGTTTCCGTTGTCCGTTCTGGAGATAATAGCATTGATATCAAATTCAGCGAGTTTGTCCTTAGGGCAGATTCTGTGGAGGCGTACAGAATCGTGGAAGACGGCGTGGCAACTGACAGTTCGTCAAGTGGGAGACAGGCAACAAGGCTGCAGTGTGTCAGCGTGTCGGAGACGGGAGCTCATACAGATTGTACATATCGACTTACCATGAATGACACGATTTATAAGGGGGATTATTGTATTTATTTTTCCGGTATAACGGATTTGCAGGGAAATGCACTTGCAGGTGATTACCATGTGAGCCTTACAGATGCACCGGAAAAACAGGTGGAAAAGGAAAGCTTTTTCAAGCAATTCTGGTGGATTTTTCTGGTAATATTTTTAATTATACTGGTTGTAATATTGCTGGTTGTTTTCCATGTGATTAAGAAAAATAAGGGAATTGTAGTTGTAGATGATAAGGCTGTTTTTGCAGAAAATACAGATGTGAAGCAGCATATCATTCTGGAACAGCAAAAAAGTGGACAGCCAATTAGTTTGTATTTGTATTCGAATGGGAAAATGATAAAGAAAGTAGATGCTGGTGTGCAGGGAAGCATTATCATTGGACGTTCGGATCTGTGTGACATTTTTATTGATGATGTTATGATGTCCAGACAGCATTTTGCAATCGAATATGATGGAGAGAGTTTTTATATTCAGGATTTGGATACAACCAATGGAACTATGTTGAATGGTGTGAAGATGACACATAAACGAAGATTGGAGAAAAACGATCGTATCACGGCAGGATCGTTGGATATCGTTGTAAGGTGGTAGGAGATATGACAGATTCAACAGTCGAATTAAAAAGTCAGCTGTGTCTGAATGGAAAATACATAATCCAGCATACACTTGGCGTCGGAGGATTTGGAATTACATATGTGGCGTATGATATGGAAGCAAAACGAAATTGCGCTGTGAAGGAACTGTTTCCACAGGGAATCGTAACGAGAACGATGGATGGAATGAACGTAGCGGTTGTTTCAACCGATAAGCAGGAAACGTTTGAGCACAGTAAGGAACGCTTTTTAGAAGAAGCGGAGATCCTTCAAAGTCTGAATCCAGTCAAGGAAGTAGTTTCGGTATATGACTTTTTCATGGAAAACGGAACGTGCTACTTTGTTATGGAATATCTGGAAGGGGTGACCTTGCGTAAGCTTGTGAAGATGTCCGGAAATGGTCTTCCATATGATGTTGTGATGGACACAGTGAGGAAGCTGGGACATGCATTGGTTATCGTGCATCAGCACAATTTTTTTCACAGAGATATAAGCCCGGACAACATTATTGTGACAGGAAATGGAGAGGTAAAGCTGATTGATTTTGGAAATGCCAAGACGCTTTCACAGGACGCTAATCAGAAATTGTCTGTAGTTTTAAAACCAGGGTTTGCACCGCTGGAACAATACTCATTGCATGGAAAGCAGGGTACATATACCGATGTATATTCTCTGGCGTGTACAATTTATTATATGATGACAGCCAAGAAGATACCGGATGCACTGGATCGTACAAAGGGAAAGGCCTATCAGAAATTAAAGGAATTCGGATATCCGGCATTTGTCTCCGATACGATAGATAAAGCACTTATGATTAAGTACACAGAACGTATACAGACGGTAAGTACATTTTTGAAATGCCTGGGGTTGGCAGATGATCAAAATATTCCGAAGGATCAGAAGGCATGGCTGACAAAGTATGTGCATAAAGTCCCGGAACCTCAGCCATCCGCTACGAAAAGATATATACAGATTCTTCAGGTAGGAAAAGCAGAAGTAAAGTACGATCTTCCGGACAACAAGGGAATCACAATAGGGAGAGTTGCACAGTTTTGCGATATTGTGGTTGAGGGCGATCCACATATAAGCAAAAAGCATTGTGAAGTGATATATGATGCAAAGGGAAGAAGATTTTTAGTGTTAGATCAGTCATCAAATGGATTATATATCAATGGACAAAAACTTCCACATGGTCAGCCGGTAATGATAAAACCAGGGCAACTGATTATGCTTGGCAGTAATAGCAGTGGATTTAAGGTAGGTGAAAAGGTATGACAGAAGAGGCTAGAAAGCAGAGAGATGTGACAACCGTTCGTTTTGAGAGAGATGTAGATATTGACAGCTTATTGGAGGCTTCGAATGCGTTGCATATAAATATGGGGATATCCAGTATTTTAGGAACGAGGAAAAATCAACAGGATACCGTGTTTGGAGCGGTAGATGGAAATCGTGCGATTGCAGTTGTCTGTGATGGTATGGGAGGTATGAATGGTGGTGAACTCGCAAGTCAGACAGCGGCAACTATTCTGATTGATGATTATTACAACACGACGATCACAGATATGCGCGAGTTCTTTCAAAAAGAAGCGAAGAAGATGGATCAGGCAGTCAATAATCTGAAAAATGAAGATGGAAGACCGCTGAATGGAGGAACGACTGTCGTTGCGGTTGTGATTGAAAATAATAAAATGTATTTTCTGTCGGTAGGTGACAGCAAAATATACATACTGCGTGACAATGAGATCCTTGCAGTAAACCGGGAACATAATTACCGGTTGAGTCTGGATGAGAAACTGAAAAAAGGGCAGATCACAAAGGAGCAATATATCGCAGAAGAAGATCAGGCAGAGGCGTTGATCAGTTATCTGGGTATGGGAAATGTATCTCTGATGGATATTAACAACGAACCATTTATACTGCAGGAAAATGATATTGTTTTGCTTTGCAGTGATGGATTATATAAGCGATTGCCAGATAAGGATATCATGCAGATTATTCAGCTTGAGGAACCGGATATGAATCGTGCAGCACGCAGATTGACAGATGTAGTTATGATGCGCACACGAAAAAATCAGGATAATACATCGCTGGTGCTGCTGCAATATAGCAGACACTAGGATGATATCATAAATTATTAGGAGGATAAAAGGATGAATTTAAAGAGATGTAGCAATGGACATTTTTATGATGTGGATAAGTACGCAACCTGTCCACATTGTGCAGGTGCAAGCGGGGTTGATGACAGTATGGCAAGTACAGTTGCATATGGAGCGTCAGATGCAACGGTTGGGTATACGGTTCCTGATAATCAGGGAGCAACGCTTGGCAGTACAGTCGCTTATGATGGAAATGCAGGAAATATGGGAATCTCATTGATGAGTGAGCAGAGCATTCCGACAACACCAAACAATGGCGCAACAAAAGCAGGAAGTCTGGAGGGCTGGCTGAAGGATCATTCACAGGATACAACTTCCGGCTGGAATGATCCGGATGAGGATGATCAAAAGACACAGAGACATTCTTCTCTGGACAGCAATGTAGAACCAGTTGTTGGCTGGTTGATTTGTCTCAATGGTGAAGATGCAGGTAAGAGCTTTACGTTGAAGTCTGGAAGAAACTTTATTGGCCGAGGCGCAGACATGGATGTTGTTTTGTCTGGCGACATGAGCGTATCCAGAGAAAAGCATGCAATCATTTTGTATGAGCCAAAGAAACGTGTATTCCTGGCACAGCCGGGAGAGTCCAAGGAATTGTTTTATGTGAATGATGAAGTTGTATTAAATGTTACAAGTCTGAATGCATATGACAAGATTGCAATTGGAAATACCGAATTATATTTTGTTCCGTTCTGCGGAGAGGTATTTGCCTGGGAGGACTTGGGTAAGGTAAATGAGTAGTGGATTTTATCAGAACCTATGTGTAACTGTATTTGATGGAGAAAGGCCCAGCTATGAGGTGCAGCTTGCAAGCGTAGGGAAGGATGTAATCAGTTTTGGAAGGCAGTCAGATTGTGATATTGTGCTGACTTCGGAGTATGCATCACGTATCCATGGATGTATTTATATGCAGGATGGAAAATGCTATATCGAAGATATGAACAGTACAAACGGGCTGTTATATCATGGAAAACGTGCAAAGCGCGTGCATGTGACAGACGGGGATTACATCCGGATTATTGCGCAGAAAAAGGACGCAGCAAAAGGGGTATTGTTTGTCTTTTCGGTTCAAAAACAGGAACAAAAATGGGTAAAATATGATCTTTCACAACTTGCATCGAAAGAACGTATTACTTTGGGACGAGATGAAACGAATGATATCTGTCTGAAACATGTGAGTATTTCGCATAAACATGCGGAAGTGATGAGATACGGATCAGACTTTATTCTTCGAGATTTAAACAGCACAAATGGTGTGTATGTTAATGGGAAGAAAATACATGATAAGGTAAAGCTTCGGGATAAAGACTTTATTTTGATATCTCATACGAGAATCATTTATGCAAATGGGACACTTTCTTATGTCTGTGCAAGAAATGGAATTTCTGTACAGGTTAAGAACGTGCAGAAACGTGTTGGAAAACATAAGGATATTACTATTTGTGATCATGTGAACCTGAGGATTGCACCGGGAGAACTTGTTGCGATTATCGGTGGTTCCGGTGCCGGAAAATCAACATTGATGAACTGTATCAGTGGCTATAGTAAACCGACAGCAGGTGAGGTACTTGTAAATGAAGTTGGGTTGTATCAGAATTTTGATATGCTGAAGCATATTATTGGCTATGTTCCGCAGCAGGATATTGTGTACGATAATCTGACTGTGGAGTCCATGCTATATTATTCTGCAAAACTTCGATTGCCAAAGGATGTAAAGGAAGAGGAACTGCATGCAATCGTGGATAAAGTGATTGATACAGTGGAACTGACAGAACGCAAGGACACGTTTGTACGAAATCTTTCTGGTGGACAACGTAAGCGGGCAAGTATCGCTGTGGAGTTACTGACCGATCCAAAGCTGTTCTTCCTGGATGAACCAGCTTCAGGGCTGGATCCTGGAACGGAGCGGAGTCTGATTCGTACATTGAAGGGAATGACGGTTTCTGGTAAGACAGTTATTCTGGTTACACACAGTACTCTGAATCTGGATATGTATGATAAAATTGTGTTTATGGGAACTGGCGGAAAGCTGTGTTTTAGCGGAACCTATCAGGAGGCATTGGCGTTTTTCCAGACAGAAGATATTGTAGATGTATATGAAATGATCAGTAAGCATGCTGGTTTCTGGCAAAGTCGGTATGCTGAAAAGGTGAATGTGCAGAATACATCAGGGGGTAGTTCTGATAGTGAGAAAATCAAAAAAACGTCGAAAAAGGGATTTGTCAGACAATTTGGTGTTTTGAGTGCACGATATATAAAACTGATGCTAAACGACAGGCAACGTATGTTATTGCTATTGTTACAGGCCCCGTTACTGGCGTATCTGATCACACTTGTCGCAAATGGAAAGGAATTTGAACAGTATGAGGTTACAAAGAGTCTGCTGTTTGCGCTTTCGTGTTGTGGTTTCTGGATTGGAATCTTAAGTTCCATTCAGGAGATTTGTAAGGAACGCAATATATTGAAGCGGGAATATATGACAGGATTAAATCTGTGCAGTTATATTCTCAGTAAAGTGGTAGTGTTGGGACTTTTATGTCTGATTCAGACATTATTGATTGTGACAACATTTACTGTTTTGTTGAAATATCCCGGGGAGGGAATCTGCATGCCTGCATATCTGGAATATTGTATGACGACGTGGGGAACGGCTATGGCAGCGGCGGCTATGGGACTGTTTGTGTCGTCGCTGTTCTCAAATGCGGATCGGGCGATGACAGTGGCTCCAATTCTGCTTATGCCGCAGATTCTGTTTTCGGGCGTCATCTTTAATCTGGAGGATGCTACGGAAGTTGTATCGTATTTGACAGTGTGCCGATGGTCGATGGAAGGATATGGTTCAACTGCAAATCTGAATGATCTGAAGTTGAAGATGCAGGATCAGGGATTTGAAATTGTACATAAGGCAGAGGACTTTTTTACACATAATCTGCAGCATATACTGACAGTGTGGGGAATCCTGCTATTGTTTATCGTAGGATTTTCTGTTGCGTCTGGTCTTGTATTGCGAAGACTGAGAAAAGTTTAGGCAGGAGACACGGAGAGGAGACGAATATGGATATTATAGTAGTTGATCCAAATGGAAATCAGAGGAAATATAATATTGAAGCTTTTCAAAAAGAAGTGGTAAGCTTTGGACGGCAGCCGGATAATGATATTGTCTTTAATTATGATTTTGTGTCGCGTGTGCATGGTGTGATATATCGTGAGGGAATGCAGTATTATATAGAAGACATGAACAGTACAAATGGAATCTATGTAAATGGAAGCAGGACGAAGCGGGCAAAATTGAACATGGGAGACAGCATAGTACTGGCACGATCTTTCCAGGACGGAAGTCGGATTGAGATATCGGTAGGTGACAAGGTAGTCGCACAACAGCCATATGTACAACCATATCAGCAACCGGTTTATGCAGATGCAAATGCGAATGCGAATGCTGTGTATGGAAATTATATGCCGCAACAGCCGATGGCATGGTATAAGTTCGTCATTTATTTTCAGCTGTTTTTTTCTGCATTTATATGTGGAATGCTTGCATTTATGGCATTTTCTACTGTTTCAGATATGCAGGATTCAAAACCGAATATGCAATATTGGGAATGGACAGATGGTTTGTTTGACAGCTATTCGGATAGCATTGATTCTATTATAATACAGTATGTAATTTTGGGAATTTTGGCAATAACTACAGCAGTTATCTGTATAGTAGTGCGAAATGAGTTGGCAGAGTTTAAAACTAGCGGTCCAAGAAACTATTATCTGGTCAATTTTATGATTGCAGCATGTTTATGTCTGTATAATGCAATTATGATGCAGCTTGTATTTATTGAAGAAAATACATATGCGTGGATCGAGAATGGCGGAAATGCGATGAGTGATGATGTAATAGGTGCGATTTTGATTAGCTGTGGTATAATTGTGGCAGTAACAGCATTTTATGTAGTGCTGAACAAATCATATTTTGACAAGAGAAAACATCTGTTTACAAGGTAGATAAAAAGAGGAATGCATAGACATGAATATCAAAAAGTGTGAGCGAGGACATTTTTACAATGGGGACAAATATCAAACATGTCCCCATTGCAAGGAGGCGGAGCCGGCAAAAAATATTCCTCAAGATGAGGAGGCAAAACCGGTACAGGGTTATCAGATTGATGAAAATATGCCGGAAACAATTGCATATGGAAGAAATGCAACAGCGGGTGATACGGTTGCATATATCCCAACCGATGCAGGTATGATCGGTGAACTTTTATATCAGAACGAGGATATGGTTCCTCAAAAACAGCAGCCGGTTGTGCAGCAACCAGTTGTACAGCAGTCGCATGTACAGAATTTACTTCCGGTAGGATGGCTGGTGGCAGTATCCGGATTGGAATACGGGAAGCAATATCCGATATTTACCTGTGACAATTTTATTGGAAGTAGTGCAGAAAATACGATTTGCATACAGGGAGACGCATATGTTTTGCCAGAGCATCATTGCACACTGTCGTTTGATATAATGCAGCAGAAAATCGTTTTGAACTTGGAAAGCTCAACTGGAGAAATTAGTGTAAACGATGTGCGTGCAACGGAAAGCTGTTATTTGAATCATAAGGATAAAATCCAAATAGGTGGTTCTGTATACATGTTGATTGAGTTGTGCAGAGATGGGTTTTCCTGGTGGAACACTTTGCCTGTACAGGATCAAAAAAAGACGGATCAGATTAATGATATCGATCTTGCTTTTTCGGAAGAACAGCGCACAGGTACGAATTTAAATATGGAGGATATTCGGGCTAAGATGCGGGCACGACATTCTGTGGCATTTGCTCCACAGAAGATGCCAATATTAGCAGAGAGCAATATGCAGGATGTCGCTTCAATGAAAGCTGGTGAGACAAGCGTTCTTATGGGAGATGGCATGATGGATATGTCAGATCTTCAGGAGACAAACGTTCTGGCAGCGTCTACATGGAGATGCGCGATGTGTAATGGATTAAATTCGGAATTCGCAAATGTCTGTATGATATGTGGAGCAAAGAGAGTTTAGATGAAATATCCATCTGGTTATTTTCCTGCACTTACGTTATAATAAAGATAATTTTCAAATGAATAACATAACCGAGGTTAAAATTATGAATATCAGAAAATGTGAAAATGGTCATTATTATAACGGAGACAGATACAAAATCTGTCCATACTGTGAGGAATCGAATCTCTTGCGCAGTCCAGATACGGTGAAGCAGGAGAATGTAAAAAAGGAAAAAGCAGACAAGAAGAAAGAACCGAAGGTTCATCCAGTCAAGAAAAAATATGTGGAAAAAGATATCCGCCAGGACTATCGTAAATTGACAGAACTTCTGATCGAATGGAACATATCGATTACAACAATGGAGAGTGCGACTGCCGGACAAATCGCATCGCTGATTACGGATACAGAAGGGGCATCTGCCATCTTCAAAGGTGCGAGCATTACATATAGCAATGAGACGAAGATCATGCAGGGTGTGTCCGCTGAGGTGATTCATAAGTATACGGTGTATTCGAAGGAGACAGCGGAAGCCATGGCGACCGCCTGCGCGAATATGTATGGTGCGGACATCGGAATCGGTGTCACCGGAACGATGGGAAATACGGATCCGGACAATGCGGATGCATCGGTTCCCGGACAGGTTTATTTTGCGATAAGCCTGAAAGGTACTGTTAGGTCCTATGTTGTCGAGATTCCACAGCAACCAAGCAGGTTAATGTACAAACTGGCGGTGGCGAAGGAAGTCTATGATGTATTGATGAGATTGTTTGAGTAAAAAGAAAGACATGATATACACATCAAAATGTATGTCATGTCTTTTTGGTTGCGCAAAACACAAACAATTCACAAAACAACGCTTGAAAAATATGGATATCCATTATAACATATTATTAGAAGTCTGTACCGCGGGGAAACTTCGGAATCAGGCAGATGATTGGAGACAGAATATGAAATATTACATACCAACAAAAGTATACCAGGAGATAGATGCAGTAAAGGTACATGCAGAGGAATTGGCAGGCTATGGAAGCTACGCACTGATTGTGACAGGAAAATATTCCGCACGCGCGAATGGAGCGCTTGCAGATGTGGAGGCAGCACTTGATGCATATGGAAAGAAACATGTGCAGTATGATGGGATCGAAGAAAATCCCTCTGTGGAAACGGTTATGAAAGCGACCGAGTTTGGAAAAAGAAATGGCGTGGATTTCGTAATTGCGATTGGCGGTGGTTCGCCAATGGATGCGGCAAAGGCGATTGCGATTATGCTTGCCAACCCGGAGAAGGATGCGGATTATCTGTATGAGAATGTCGCGCATACAAAGGCGCTCCCAGTTGTAACGATTCCGACGACCTGTGGAACCGGCTCAGAGGTGACTGGTGTCGCAGTGCTTACCGTCCATGCGAAGCGGACAAAGGCATCGCTGCCACACCGTGTATTTCCGGTGCTTGCATTGGCAGATCCGAAATATCTGAAGACCGCATCGAAGAAAGTCATTGGACAGACCGCGATTGATGCGCTTGGACATATGATTGAGAGTTATCTGAATACGACCGCGACGGATTACAGCCGGATGTTCGTTGATCAGGGCCTAAAGGTATGGGCGAGAGGCAAGGATGCCCTGCTTGGTATGAGGGAGATGACAGACGAGGATTACAGCAATTTCCTGTTGGCATCGACACTCGCAGGTATGGCGATTGCACAGACAGGAACGACGATTCCGCATAGCTTAAGCTATGCGATCACGTATGAACTTGGCGTGCCGCATGGCATTGCAATCGGATATTTCCTGCCGGGATATATCCGTGAAGCAGATGTGGCAGATCAGGAATATCTGTTGTCGACAATTGGATTTTCTTCTGTGGACGAGTTTGCAGATTTCTTTCAGGTTGTGAGCGACTGCGGCATCCTGCCGGAAGAAAACATCCGTCAGGTCGTTGATATTGTAGTAGAAAATAAAGCGAAGCTTGCGCTTTGTCCATATCCACTTGACAAGGAAGTATTGTTAAGAATCGCGAGCTGGAGGAAGTAATATTAGTTATAGATAATTGCAAAATATAATTGGATATGCCTGAGATATAACATGATTGTTCACCTTCAATATATAATTTCATGAAGCATATGATATGTTTGCAACTTAGAAATACTTGATGTTCCATAAATAAAACAGCAGTGTTTGAACACGATGTTCAAACAAGCTGCCACTGAGCCAAGGATGGCGAATTGGCAGCGGCTGCGGAAGCATGAGAGATTGTAGATTGGAACATTTAGTATTTCTTGGTTGCAATACATTATATGCTTCGTGAAATTGATATATCGCAGGGAAACAGTATGTTATACTCGGGTATATCGAATTATTTTGCAATTATCACAGATAAATTAGAAAGGAACACGCAAATGAGTTATGTAGAGTTTAAGAACGTAAGCAAAACCTATAAGACCGGTGATGTCAGTGTTGAAGCCTTAAAGGATGCATCCTTTGAGATCGGGAAAGGCGAGATCTGTGTCATCGTGGGACAGTCCGGTGCAGGTAAGACCACCCTGCTCAATATCCTTGGCGGTATGGATCGCCTGACTGAAGGAGAGGTGTATCTGGATGGCACAGCGGTTTCGGATTACAACAAGAAACAGCTCGCGACGTACAGACGGCGGGATATCGGATTCGTATTTCAGTTTTATAATCTGATCCCGAACCTGACTGCACTGGAGAATGTCGAGATCGCGTCTCAGTTGTCCAAGGATCCGATGAATCCATCGGAGGTGCTTGCCCATGTCGGATTGGAAGAACGTATGAATAACTTCCCGGCACAGCTATCCGGTGGAGAACAGCAGCGTGTGGCAATCGCACGCGCACTCGCAAAGAATCCGAAGCTTCTGCTCTGTGATGAACCGACCGGTGCTCTCGATTATGAGACGGGAAAGGCAATTTTAAAGCTGCTGCAGGATTGCAGCCGGAAGCGTGGCATGACCGTTGTGATCATCACCCACAATCAGGCACTTACGGCTATGGCAGACCGGATCATTAAAGTAAAGAGTGGTAAGATTGCTTCGGTGAAGATGAATGAACAGATTGTACCGGTAGAAGAAATTGAGTGGTGATAGAAGATGCGGGCATATAGAAAAAATATACGTAGAACAATTGGACAGAGTATGGGACGGTACCTGGCAATTCTTGCAATCATTGCGCTGGGCGTTGGATTTTTCTCCGGACTGAAGGTGACAAAGCCGGGCATGGTGGAAACCGGAAATAAGTATTTGCGAGAGCATAACTTCTATGATTTCCGGCTGCTTTCTTCGATTGGATTTGATGCAGATGCGGTAGAGGAAATGCGGAAGCAGGAGCATGTGCTGGCGGCAGATGGCTCTTACTACGAGGATATGATCTATGAAGATGCGGATGGTAAGGAGAAGGTGTTGCGCGCACAGTCCATTACGGAGCATGTGAATACACTGGAACTGCGGGATGGTCGTATGCCGGAAGCAGACGATGAATGTGTGGTGGATGCATATCAGTTCAAGGGACAGGATATCATCGGACAGGAAATTGAGATTGCGGACAGCAACACGCAGGATACAAAAGATGCATTTGCACACAAGAAATACAAAGTTGTCGGTACGGTGAATTCGCCAATCTATATCAATATCGAACGTGGAACGACGGATCTTGGAAATGGACGGATCAGTGCATTTATCTTTATTCCGGAAGGCGGATTTTCCTTTGATGCATATAAGGAAATCTATGTACAAAGTCAGGATTCCTATGATATCTATACGGATGCGTATGATGATTTTATCGATGATGTCACACCGGATATGGAGACTGCATTGAAGGCGGTTACCGATGATCGGTATGACCGGCTTGTGACAGAGCTGGGCAGGACACTTGTGGAGGACGCGGTTGAAAAGCAACAGCAAGAATTACAGGCGATGATGCAGGATGCGCAGAGCGGAACGCTCACACAGGAGCAGATAGCCCAGATGGAACAGTTACAGCCTCTTACGCAGGAACAACAGGATGCACTCGTACAGGAATATGGAGAACAGGCGGCGAAGGAAGCATTTGGAGATGTAAAGACGTATGTGCTGGATCGTTCGACGAATGTCGGTTATATGTGCTATGACAATGATACGAACATCGTCGATGGCGTAGCAAAGGTATTCCCGATTTTCTTCTTCCTGATTGCGGCACTTGTCTGTTCGACGACGATGACACGTATGGTGGATGATGAGCGTGGACAGATCGGAACATACCGGGCACTTGGTTATACGAATGGACGCATTATGGCGAAGTATCTGATTTATTCCGGAAGCTCGGCGTTCCTTGGCTGCGTGATCGGATTCTTCGGAGGAAGCTATCTGTTCCCATATGTAATATCTGAGGCGTATAAGATGTTGTATGATTTCGGAACAGGCATTGAATTTTATTTTTCACCAGGACTTCTGGTAATCTGCCTGATTGTGTCGCTGCTTTGCTCAATGGGAACGGCATTCCTTGCCTGTATCAATGAGCTTCGGTGTATGCCGGCAGAGCTGATCCGGCCGAAGGCTCCGGCAGCAGGAAAACGTATCTTACTGGAGCGGATTCCATTTATCTGGAAGCCGATGAAGTTCTTACATAAGGTAACAGCACGAAATGTATTCCGTTTTAAGAAGCGTATGTTCATGATGCTGCTTGGTATCGCCGGATGTACGGCACTTGTCCTGACGGGGCTTGGAGTGAAGGATTCAGTATCAAATCTGGCGGAATTCCAGTATGGAGATATTGATACTTACGATATGGAAGTAACCCTGAATGGCACATATAACGAGGATATACAGCAGGAGGTGGAAGATGCCGTCGGCGATGGCTTTGAATCATCTACGGCAATCCTGAAAAGCACGGTGGAATATCATGCAGCTTCTGCAATTAAAACAGTGTATCTAATTGCTGCAGAGCCGGAAGATTTAGAAAGCTTTGTGAAGTTTGACATGACAACCAGCAATGGCACTTATCCGGGAAACGGTGAGGTGATGTTGTCAAAGAAGATTGCGGAGATTGCGGATGTGACGGTTGGCGATCCGATTACCCTGCATGATACGGATGCGGGAGATGTGACGCTGACCGTATCGGGAATCTTCGAAAACTATGTATGGCACTACGCATATATCACACCGGAATGCTATGAGCAGTATTTTGACAAAGCATGCGAGGCAAATACAATGTATTTGCATGTCGATACAGACAGTACCGCTTATGAGGCAGGCGGGAAATTATCTGCACTCTCCAATGTGATGAGCGTCTCAGTTGTTGCAGACATCAAAGACCGTGTGGAGAATATGATGAAGATGATGGATGCGGTTGTCGGACTTGTAATTGGCAGTGCGGGTGCGCTTGCATTTATCGTGTTATTCAACTTAAGCAATATCAATATTACGGAGCGTGTGCGGGAGATTGCAACAATCAAGGTACTTGGTTTTTATCCGCGAGAGACAGGATCGTATGTTTTTCGGGAGAATTTCATACTGACGCTGATGGGAATCGTTGTCGGACTTCCACTTGGCTGTTTGCTGCATCGGTTTGTTATGTCCCAGATTCAGGTCGATATGGTGGCATTTGCAACGAGAATCATGAATATCAGTTATCTGTATAGCGTTCTGATTGTACTGGCATTCCTGATTATTGTGGATCTGGTGATGCGTCGGAAAATTGATAAAATAGATATGGCGGAATCGTTGAAGTCTATCGAGTAAGTATGTTATAATACAAATTGTGTCTGTGTGTGCAAGTCAGGCTGTGCATTCAAAAAACAGCTTAGATATGTATTTGCGAATATTGACAAAGACGCATAAGTAATATTTGGAGGAAAAAGAAATGGGTTTACATATGGTAAAGGCGGTTCCAACGCCGGAAGAGATTCGCGCAGCGCATCCGATGGACAAAGAGTTACAGGAGATCAAGGCAAAAAGAGATGCTGAGATTAAGAAGATATTTACCGGTGAATCCGATAAGTTTATCGCAATCATTGGTCCTTGTTCAGCAGATTATGAGAATTCGGTGCTCGATTATCTCTGCAGACTGGCAGCTGTTGCAGAGAAGATCAAGGATAAGGTTTTTGTAATTCCTAGAATCTATACGAATAAACCGCGTACAAATGGTTCCGGATATAAGGGCATGCTGCATCAGCCGAATCCGGAGGATAAGCCGGATTTCATCGAGGGTGTGAAGGCAATCCGAAAGATGCACATCAAAGCAATCCGTGAGACAGGACTGACTGCAGCCGATGAGATGCTGTATACGGATAACTGGCCATATCTCGAGGATATTTTATCTTATGTGGCAATCGGTGCAAGAAGTGTGGAGAATCAGGCACATCGTCTGACATCGAGCGGTATTGACGTTCCGGTTGGAATGAAGAACCCGACAAGTGGTGATTTCTCCGTTATGCTCAATTCTTGTGTGGCTGCACAGGCAAAGCATACATTCCTGTTCTCAGGATACGAGGCAAAGACCGATGGAAACCCATTGGCACACTGTATCCTGCGTGGATCTTTGAGCAAGAGCGGACGTTCGATTCCAAATTATCATTATGAGGATCTGAAGTACCTTGCTGAGGCGTATGGCAAGTATAAGCTTGTGAATCCTGCATGTATTGTGGATGCAAATCACAACAACTCTGGTAAGAAGTGGGATGAGCAGCCTCGTATCGTAAATGAGATTCTGCACAGCAGAAGACACAGTGATGAGGTAAAGCATCTGGTCAAGGGTGTTATGGTAGAGAGCTACATCGAGGATGGAAATCAGCCAATCGGTGGTGGATGCTATGGCAAGTCAATCACAGATCCTTGCCTTGGATGGAAGAAGACAGAGAGACTGCTTCTGGAGATGGCAGAGCAGTTGTAAGCAAAATGAGACTTATGGATAAGCTGCTGGTTCGAATCAATCAGCAGCTTATTTTGAGCCAGGAGGTTACATATGAATATATTTAGTATTTTGATTCCGAAGCACACATTGACGTACTTAAATGCAAATGATCCTCTGGATCAGGCAGTTGCATTTCTGCTTGGTGCCACATATACGGCAATCCCTGTGGTGGATGACCAGGGACGGTATGTCGGGATTGCGAGCGAGGGTGATTTCCTGCGTGCGGTCATGGAACACGGACGTGAGAACCTCGCAAAGTATAAGGTAGCAGATATCGTCAACAAAGACGAAGGCGCGAAAGTATTAAATACTGTAGAAAAAGATGAGATTATGGAAAGGATTCTGGATCGGAATTTCCTCTGCGTGGTAGATGACCGGGATTGCTTTATCGGCATTATCACACGAAAGAGTATCATTCTGTACCTGAAGAACTGATATGTATAAGTATGTATTTTTGGATCTTGATGGGACGATTACGGAACCGGAAGAGGGCATCATCAATGGTGTGTTGTATGCGCTTTCGAAGTTTGGAATTACAGTAGAAGATCGGACGACGTTGTATCCTTACATTGGACCCCCACTTCGGGATTCGTTCCGGGAATTTCATGGACTCTCGGAAGAAGAGGCAGAACAGGCGGTGTTGTATTACCGGGAATATTACAGCACGAAGGGTATCTACCAAAATGGTATTATGCCGGGGATGGAAGCTGCATTTCAGACGCTTCAGGAGCGTGGTTGTCATCTGTATGTGGCAACGTCGAAGCCGGAGCTTTATGCAAAACAGATTCTGGAACATCTGAAGTTGGATGGATATTTTGATATCATTGCAGGCAGTACCTTTGACAAATCAAGAGATACAAAGGCAGCGGTGATTGAGTATCTGCTTGCCGGGATTGCGGCAGATCAGGGAAAACCTTCGATGGACGATATCATTATGGTTGGTGACCGGGAGTTCGATGTAATCGGTGCCAGAGCATTTGGAATCGAGACGATCGGTGTACTGTTTGGATATGGCAGTAAAGAAGAGTTTGAAGCCTGTGATTGCAGATATCTTGCAGAGAATGCGGAAGAGATGGTGCAGATCATCCTGCGATAATACATGAGAATACGGGCGGTTATGTTTCTGTATAGTGTTAATACTGTTGGGGATGATCGATGTAACATAGGAAAGAGGTTATAATAAATGGATTTTCAGATTGGACAGATCATTCGAATGAAGAAGCCGCATCCGTGTGGTGGAAATACATGGGAGATCCAGCGTGTTGGCATGGATTTCCGGTTGAAGTGCCAGACTTGTGGACATATGGTGATGATTCCAAGACGTGTTGTGGAAAAAGGCTTCCGTGGATTTGTAGAGGAATAAAGAAAAAGTAGAGCGGTTGGCTCTACTTTTTTTGCTTTTCTTTCTTCGCTTTCTTTTCGATGTACAGTTTTTTATCTGCCTGTTCCAACACCTCTTCGATATCCAGATCTTTTGTACAGGCAACTTCACAGATACCGATACTCATCTCAATCCGGTATGGCTTTTGAACCATCTGATTATGGCGTTCTGTGATTTCTGCGATACGATGCTTCATGATCTTTTCGTAGTTTGGAATACCAAGCAGTGCGAAAGCTACAAACTCGTCTCCGCCGAAGCGGGAGATAACATCGGTATTTCGGAATGCTTCTTTTAAGATCATACCGATTTCCCGGAGGGCAAAATCACCTTCGTCGTGCCCGTATTTATCGTTGATCATCTTCAGGTTGTCCATGTCTGCATAGAGAACAAGTACCTCTCGGTTCTGGTTCATCGGATTCTCAATGATCGTCTTGACGTAGTCTAAGAATCCCCAGCGGTTGTATAAGCCGGTCAGCTGATCGGTCTTGGAGATCTCCTTTAAGATCAGATTATGCTTGGACATCTGCTCTAAGTTTTGCTGCAGATGTTCACTGATTTCTTTCTGCTGTTCTAACAAAAGCATCGTCTTTAACGCGGCAGAAATATGGATGCCAAGGGATGGAACCATATTGAAATAATCAAGCTCCGTATCACAGACAATCAGACCAAGCAACTGTTCCTGTGAGAACAGCGGTGCAAGGATGTAAGTTCTCCGTTTATCCTGCTGCATCTTTGTGTTGTTGAAAATGCTGTTAATTGTTACAAGCTGTTCGTTCTTCGGTACACCGAAGGACTGGTTTTCAATCGTATAGGCACGTAACAACAGCGAATCCGGTTTGCGGAATACTGTGTCGTGTGGATGATTGATCGGCTGTTTGAACGTATATAAGAACGAAGAGTGGATACCAATCGCACTCATATTTTTCAGGATGGATTCAAATGGAAGATCCATCAGTCTGGATTGTGACAGGTTTGCGCTGATTTCGTCCACCAGATGTGTGATCTGTGCCATACTGCCGTACTGCTTCTGGTAGGTACGGAAGTTGGAGATGGAAAGCTGCTGATACATCGATGAAAAGACATCGACGAACGTAATCCGCTTCTCTGGATCTTCAATCTGACGCTCCAATACAAATTGTAAGGAGAACAGCAGATTCACAAAAAGCTCTACCGAAGTATAGGAGAAAATCGGCTGTTCGATAATCTGTGTGAACAATGTCTGGACATCCATTCGATCTGCTGCAATATCGTTTGATGTTGTCAGATCGCAGATCAGACGGAAAAATACGGACAGGTCATCCTTTAACTGGAGGATGATGTTTGTGTCAGCGTAAGTGCTGAACAGATAGTTCATAATATGTTTCAGAATCTCTGGACGTTTCTTCTCGTCGAGAAGTCCAACCAATTGCAGTTTTGCTGCCAGAGAATCATAATCGTAGTTCGCACAGCCACAGGAGCAGCGGTGAATATAATGGGTTGCAACACGCTGTGCGACAGGTGCTGTATTCTCATCTAAGAAATCCGCCATATGGAGGATTGCCTTGTATGCAAGCTCAGCTGCGTTTGCCTCGACGGTTGTGAGAGGTGGATTTAATGTGGACGCGTAAGGCGCATTATCAAAGCCGATTGCTAAGATGTCCTTGCCGACCTTCAGTCCAAGCTTGGCAAATACACGATATCCGCCTTTTGCCATTTCATCATTTGCAAATACGACGGCATCTAATTCCGGATGGGTTGAGACGAAAGCTCCGATCAGCTTTTCACTACTATCCTCGAAATTGCCATAGACAACATAGTTTTCGTTATATGGAATATTCTGTTCTTCCAGAACCTTGCGATAGGCATTCAGACGTTCCATCGCGTCAATATTGGTCTTTGGACCGCTGACGTAACCGATGTTCTTCGCACCGTGATCGACGATCAGATGCCGGATGCCCTGCATGAAGGCACCCTGATTATCAAAAATCATAGATGGATACCCTGGCATATCGGTGTAGAGGATGACAACCGGAATTCCAAGAAATTGTGCAAGGAATCTGCGGCGGGCGTCAAGATCAATACGACAACCGATCAGTCCCATCATAATATATAAAATATCCAGGTGATTATCATTTGCAAACTGGAACAGGGTATTATACTGATATTCGTACTGTAAATGGTCATCAGAAATAAGGGTATTATCGAGATACATACCCGGAAAGATATACATATTTGCATCAATGGCACGTGCGCCAAGCTCGGCACCTTTGACTGCCTCTGATGTAAATGGAGTATTCAAATCATTGATTAGCAATCCTATATTTTTTCGCAAAGAAAATTCCCCCTTGTTCCATAAAACAAACCACGAACCTTATAATTTCATTATCGACATTTTAACTGAAAATTCAACATAATTTTCAAAAATTGTAAAATTTGTAGCATACTATTGTGAAAAAACACAAAAAAATAGGAAACTATCTTTGCAAAAGTGCTGAAAATCTGGAGATTCAGAAAAACCGACTTACGATTTGCCTGCAAAAGTGATATTATAAATAGGTAGAATATAAGAGGGTTTAATAGAAAGATGGAGGCGAGAGAGTGTTTCATGTAGGCGATTATATCGTATATGGAAGCAATGGTATATGCCGGGTGGAGGAGATCACACATCCGGATATAGCGGGAATTGATGAAGACAAATTGTATTATGTGTTAGTGCCGGAAAAGACAAGGGACAGTCGGTTGTTTTGCCCGACAGACAATAGCCGGGTTGTGCTTCGGAGTGTGATCACAGCCGATGAGGCGGCAGCTTTGATGGAAGAGGTCAAGGAAATCGAACCATTGCAGGTAGAGAGTGAGCGGATGCGGGATGACAGTTACAAAAAGGCAATGAAAAGCTGTGATCTGCGCCAGTGTGTCAAGGTAATCAAGGCACTTCTGATCCGGAAAGAAGAGCGTGAGTCACATGGCAAGAAAGTGACGGTAACTGATGAACGGTATATGAAGCTCGCCGAGGAGGGCTTATACAGTGAGCTTTCTCTGGTTATGGGAAAAGACCGGGAAGAAATCAAAGAGAAATTTTTAGATTATTGTAAGCAATAGTCTTTTATTTTTTCGGATAGTATAGTATAATATGCTTATCTAGGATAAAATTAAAGAAAAATGGAGGAATTACAAATGTTAGTTTCAGCTACAGAAATGTTGAAAAAGGCTAAAGCTGGTCATTATGCAGTTGGTCAGTTCAACATCAATAACCTTGAGTGGACAAAGTCAATTCTTTTAACAGCACAGGAATTAAACTCCCCAGTTATCCTTGGTGTATCTGAGGGTGCCGGAAAGTATATGACAGGATTCAAGACAGTTGCAGCTATGGTTAAGGCTATGGACGAGGAACTTGGAATCACAGTTCCAGTAGCACTTCATTTGGATCATGGAACATACGAAGGATGTTATAAGTGTATCAAGGCTGGTTTCACATCTATCATGTTTGATGGTTCTCACTATCCATTCGAAGAGAACCTTGCTAAGTCTACAGAGCTCGTAAACGTAGCTCATCAGCTTGGTCTTTCTATCGAGTGTGAAGTTGGTTCTATCGGTGGAGAAGAAGACGGCGTTGTAGGTATGGGTGAGTGTGCAGATCCTGAAGAATGTAAGACAATCGCTGATCTTGGCGTAGACATGCTTGCTGCAGGTATCGGTAATATCCATGGTAAGTATCCGGCAAACTGGAAGGGACTTTCTTTCGAGACATTGGATGCTATCCAGCAGAAGACAGGCATTATGCCTCTCGTACTTCACGGTGGTACAGGTATTCCTGCTGATATGATCAAGAAGGCAATTACACTTGGTGTATCTAAGATCAACGTAAATACAGAGTGTCAGCTTTCATTCCAGGAAGCTACAAGAAAGTACATTGAAGCTGGTAAGGATCTCGAGGGTAAGGGATTTGATCCACGTAAGCTCCTTGCACCTGGTGCAGAAGCTATCAAGGCAACAGTAAAAGAGAAGATGGAACTTTTCGGATCTGTTGGTAAGGCTTAATAAGTAACTTCTTTAAAAAAGACTAGATGCGAGTCGCTCTACATCATGTAGGGCGACTTTTTTCGACGTTTTTCTTCTGTATTTCTCTTGTTTCCTGTGTCTGCATGTATTATAATTATTATAATTATGCGGCAGTATGCCCATTTATGTAAACTACTGTCGAACCAGGAGAAAACGCATGGCTTTAAAACACGTAATGATCAACGATATAATTGCAGAACATAGTGCGCGGATGCAGAATCTGAAAAAGTACTATCCGTTTTTCGTGTTGAATGAGACGACTTTTACACAGTACAAGGAAGGCAAGTATGCGTTTTTAGATATGGGATATATCACGATGGCGTCCTTGCGGTTTTTCATCAATGAAAACAATTTCCACGAAAAGGACGTCACGTATGAAGAATATGAGGATTTCCTGCGGGAACTTCTGACGCGGGATTTCAAGCTGGAAGAGGAACTGGTAGAGCTGCGCGAACTGATCTCCTATATTTTTGATAAGATTAAAAATGACGGGCGGGCGTTTGAGTTTCATTTCTATGATCCGGAAGTGCGGGAAAACAAGGTCGCACGCGTGAAGCTGATTGACAGTCATATCGCGCAGGGGACGGTTTATTATACGATTACGCCAGAGGGCATTGAGTTCTATCTGGATACGAAGGAAATCAAAGACGAGAGCAAGATCAATGTATCCCAGTTGTTGCTTGAGAAGATGATCAATGCGAACAACTTCAAGGGCGGTATCGATGTGGTTCGTCGGATCAACAGTCAGGTGATCTCGCTGATTGAGCAGAAGGAGCAGGTCGTAAAGCTGCTTGGAGTGGATGTGTTCGAGGGTGCAAAGGCGTATGAACATTTCATGGACACGACGGCAAAGTGGTTTACCGAAGAGCAGAAATTATTTGTGAAGAACAAGGCGCTGGTCGATAAGGCGATTGAAAAGGCAGAGTTTGAACGCGATACCGATGGAGGTTCACCGACCCTGCATTCGAAGGCACTCTCGGAGATCAGCCAGTTGGAGACAGAGTTAAAGAAAACAATCTACAATCATAGCCGCCTGATCGGTGAGACAACCGAGCTGTCACAGTTGTCCGATCAGATCATCAACCGGGCGAAATTACGGAAATTAAGACCAGTCTTTGATTTTAAGCAGGCGTTAAATACGATCATGAAGCTGGATCAGCCGGATCTGCTGGCACATGTGCTGGAACCGCTGTTTGCGCCGCGGATGGATAAGTATTTCACGATGCGGAACATCGACAATATCCTGACGCTTCGAAGTGATGAGAAGCAGGAGACAGAGAAGATTGAAAAGCGGGAACTGACACCAGATTTCAAGTATGAGGACGAGATTCTGGAGGAGAAGATCGGACGAAACTTCGCCCACCTGTTCTACGAGCTCTGCGATCAGTTGAAGAAGTGGAATCGTGTTACCTTGAAGGAATACAATGGAATCCTTGAAATAAAATTTGGCGAGGAAATCTATACAAACCGCGATTACTATGCGTTCCTAGTACATTTATCCGGGAAGCGGTCGTATCGGGTTGATGAAATGCTCGAGAAGCAGGAAACGATGTTAGAAGAGATGGTCGTCGAACATCTGACAGAGGAAGAAAAGGAACGCATTCGAGATATTCGATTCACAATCACATTTGGAACGGATGAGGTAGAGATCAAACCACAGATGCAGGATATAGAAGCCGTCGAGCCGTTTGTGGTAACGGATATGAATTTTGAAAGGGAGGCAGCCGAGTAATGGAACAGCGAAATCTGGAAAAAGCATTGGATGTATATGCCGCGTTGATTACCGGGCAGGAAATCTCCAGAAGCAATCCGGACACACGGGATCTGTATGAAGAATTTTATGCAAATGCTGCTGTGTACGACATTGTAACCAAGATGATGAAAAAACTGAATTTGAATTTATATGAATATCAGGATGCGGTCTATCTGACTGCCGGTGAGGGAAACCGCGTGTTTGGATATACAAACGATGATATGAAGCGTCTGCTTGGGCTACGGTTAAACCGGGAGCTGTATATGGTATATTTTATCATGTACAATTTCCTGTTACTGTTCTATCAGGATTCCGCATCGTATCAGGTGAAGGAATATGTGCGGCTCGAAGATATTTTAGAGCAGGTAACAACGTATCTTGCGTCAATTACAAAGGATCTGTCTGTGTATTCCATGAGTGATGTGGAAGCGGACAGTTTCAAGTCACTGGCGCTTTTGTGGGATGAGCTTCCACTTGTGACTTCCGATGAGAAGGACAAGAACCGTGCCAGCCGTGCGTCCCGTACCGGATATGTGAAACTGACGTTTAATTTCTTACAGGAACAGAAATTATTTATCGCGGTGGAAGACCGCTATTATCCAACTGACCGTTTCCATGCGATCGTGGAGAACTATTTCGAGGAGTACAAAGGAAAAATTTACAAAGTACTGGGAGGAGAGACAAATGCCTAGTATCAACCGTATTCGTGTCAACAATGTAAAATATAATTTTGGAACGCAGTACTACGATGATTTTACCATGCGGATGTATGGAAAGAACACTTTGTACGATCTGGCAAATGGTGGTGGAAAGAGTGTGCTGATGCTGCTTTTGATGCAGAACATGATTCCAAACTGTACACTCGATGAGAAACAGCCGATTGAAAAGCTGTTTCGTACCGGAAATGGAAATACAACCATCCATTCTCTCGTCGAATGGAAGTTGGACGAGCAGGATCGCAAGGAAGGCTATCGCTATATGACGACGGGATTCTGCGCGCGCAAAGCGAAGGATGTCGAGGGCGAGACGGCGAAGAAGGATGTGGCAGCGATTGAGTATTTCAATTACTGTATTTTCTACCGGGAGTACAATAAAAATGATATTATCAATCTGCCGTTGTCGAAGGACAAAGAGCGCATCACGTTTCAGGGATTGCGGAATTATCTGAAAGAGTTAGAACATCGTGATATGTCACTGAAGGTCTGCATCTTTGACCGGAAGGGTGAATACCAGCGGTTTATCAGCGGATATGGTCTGCATGAGAGCCAGTGGGAGATCATCCGAGGAATCAATAAGACCGAGGGGCATGTGCGTACCTACTTCGAGACGAATTATAAGACGACGCGAAAGGTCGTGGAGGATCTGCTGATCGAGGGCATCATCGAGAAAGCGTATGCAGTAAAGACGATGCGTGACGGCGAGGATTCTGACACAATGGCGAAGATGCTCATGGATATCAAGGAGCAACTTACGATCCTTGCTAAGAAGAAAAAGGATATTACAAGCTATGACCATCAGGCGGAGCTGATCGAGGTGCTGCGGGATAAAGTCGCGTCATTTATGAGTCTGTATCAGGAGCAGACGAATATGGAGAAGCTTCTGGCGGATATCTGCGTGAC
>UMFE01058306.1_pt1 | contig 34869 bp, 31 predicted proteins | sample 1964911 | NCBI WGS metagenome assembly UMFE01 (sample SAMEA4836036, study PRJEB28245) | human gut metagenome | biome: gut microbiome; material: fecal sample | place: Denmark | collected 2008
CATCTTCTTTCTTGATGTTCTCTGAACATTTTTAAAGTTTACAAATATACCCTGTGCTGTTTCAGGTCTTAAATAAACAGTATTCTTAGCATCCTCTGTTACACCCTGGAATGTTTTGAACATAAGATTAAACTGTCTTATATCTGTAAAATTATGCTTACCACAAGATGGGCAGGCAATATTCTTCTCTTCAATGAAATTCTTCATCTGTTCCTGAGACCATGCATCAACTGAACCCTCTATTGTGAAATTATTATCCGCTGCCCAGTCTTCGATTAATTTATCTGCTCTGAATCTTTCATGACATTCTTTACAATCCATTAATGGATCTGCAAATCCACCTAAATGTCCTGAAGCAACCCATGTCTGTGGATTCATTAAAATAGCGCAGTCAACACCTACATTGTAAGAATTTTCCTGTATAAACTTCTTCCACCATGCCTTTTTTACATTATTCTTAAGTTCAACTCCGAGATTACCATAATCCCATGTATTAGCTAATCCGCCATAAATCTCTGAACCTGGATATACAAATCCTCTTGCCTTCGCTAATGCTACAATCTTGTCCATAGTTTTTTCATTATTGTTCATTTCTATCCTCTTTTCTGCGCACACCTTTTAATGAATATCGAGATTGTGTTAAGTGCGCCTATCACAATCTCGTATATATTTTCATCATATTTATTATATTAATAAGATTAATCCGCCAAAATTAACCTTTGACTTATTATTCTTTATAATCATTTTGCAACATAAGCATTTATTTATCACATATCTGCCACATAAATATTTAATATTATTTTTTTACTTTATAGATTACATAGTTATCTTTGCCATCGGCCGTAATTACTGTATTCTTTTCAACCTTAACATATTCTCCTGCTGCAACAATCTTACCAGGAAGTTTTACATCAAGTCCCTCATTTGTATAGAATACATATACATTTTCTATTGCCTTAATCTCATCTACTGTCTTATATTCATATGAATTCTCTGATTTTTCTTCAGATGTACTCTCTGACTCATCTGTCTGTTCTGTTGAGGCACCTTCGGAATTTTCAGATGTCTCTTCTCCTGTCTGTTCTAAAGTCTCGTCTGTAGATTCAGTTTCATTAGAATTTTCATCAGTAGTTGCTTCTTCAGCATCCTTAGATACAGTATCTTCAGTATCTTTTTCTGACTTCTTATCAGATTTCTCATCTAATTTAACTTCTGGTTTCTTATCTAAATCTATAACTTTGTTTGTTAAATCATATCCTGCTGCCACAGCATCTTCATATGTACCTGCAAATAATTTCACATTTTTAGTGATACTGACATAATGTGCACTATATGCCTCATAATCTTTATAACTTGCAAACTTAAGCTTTAATGTAATCTTTTTGTCTTTTAATTTAAGTGACTGCTTTGACATTCCATTAGCTTTATCCTCAGCATAGCTAGAATTAAATTCTTCAATCTCCCTATCAACCTGTGCCTCTAATTCATCTTTGTCATAATAGTCTTCCTTAAACTCTTCTGTATATGTTACCGAAACCGTATTATCCTTATCAATGATAACTGTTGCCTCATCTTCTGATTTCTTTGCTGACTTCTTAGATGCACAACTACATAAACTTGCTAATACAACCGCAAGCATACAGCAAAAGATTATCTTTCTCTTTTTCATATTATTCTCCATTCCGAGCGATTTCTCATCTGCCATATTGCTAATTGTTTTCGCTCATATACAATTAGCGATATGATAAAACTTAGAATATTATACATTATGAAATAATTTATTTCAATATTGTATTAAGAATTTCCAATGAATTAAATTCTTTATCCACATAATTCTTCACATATCGCTTCATTATGAAACCAATCTCATTTAATACCTCTTCATTCACAATAAAAGTATATAATTTCTCTATCTTTGATGTGATTATATATTGCATTGCATAGATGGTCGATGTATCTAAGTGTACTGTATCCCCAGCTTTGCCTGCACATTTATCACATAACATTCCACCCTTTATAACACTAAACATTGATACATCTTCATTCTTACAGCTTACACATTCAAACATATTCGGATATTCTCCGTTTATACATAACATTTTTAATTCATATATATATCTTACTAATTCATTCGGAATCTTGTTATTCTGCAATGCCCTGAGTGACTGATATATAAGTTTGAGTGTCTCTGTACCGCTTATTCCCTCTTTCGTAAAATAATCGGCAAATTCCAAAAAATAACTTCCATAACACATAGCTTCTATATCATTAGAAATCTCTGTAAAATAATTCTCTATGTCAGCTTTCTGCAAAGTATAGGCTTCTCTGCCTTCGTAGAGTATAAATTCACCAAATGCAAATATTCTGGTAACTGCTACAAACATACTCTTAGGTCTCCTTGCACCTCTTGCAAATGCAACGATTTTGCCACGTTCTTTTGTAAGAATAACAAGCCTTTTGTCAAATTCTCCAACATCTGTAGCCTTTATCACCATACCCGTTAATACAAGTGAATCTATCATTTTCTTGTAATATCCTTTTTATCATATCCGAAATTCTTAAGTAAAAAGTCGCTGTCACGCCATTCCTTTTTAACCTTTACCCAGAGTTTTAAGTTTACCTTTGTCTCTACCAGGTTCTCAATTTCATACCTTGCCGCACTGCCGATTTTCTTAAGCATTGCCCCGCCTTTACCGATAATTATGCCTTTATGTGATTCTCTTTCACATACAATTGTCGCATCGATATCTACTATACTTCCATCTTTTCTGAAATTCATTCTGTCAATTGCAACTGCTATTCCATGTGGAATCTCGTCATCTAAGCATTTTAATGCTTTTTCCCTGATAAGCTCTGCTGCAATCTGTCTCATCGGCTGGTCTGTTACAGTATCTTCATCATAATAAGCAGGACCATAAGGCAGATATTTATAAATCAATTCGATAATTGTGTCTGTATTATCGCCTTTTAAGGCTGATGCCGGAATAATCTCAGCAAAATCATATATTTTTCTGTAAGTATCTATATATTGAAGTAAATCATCTTTCTTAACCGTATCAGTCTTGTTAATAATTAGAAAAACCGGAGTTTTAACATTCTTAAGCTGCTCTACAATATGTCTTTCGCCCGCACCTATGAAATTAGATGGCTCTACTAACCAGAGGATTACATCAACTTCTTTTAAAGTTCTCTCTGCCACATTTACCATATATTCACCTAACTTATTCTTCGCCTTGTGAATACCCGGTGTGTCCAGGAAAATAATCTGTCCCTCATCACTTGTATATACAGTCTGTATTCTGTTTCTTGTTGTCTGTGGTTTGTTAGAAGTTATGGCAATCTTCTGTCCTATGATTTTATTCATAAGAGTAGATTTTCCCACATTAGGTCTTCCTATCAGGGTTACAAAACCTGATTTTATCTGTTTGTCATTGTTTAACAAATTATCAAACTGTGTCATTCGTTTCTCCTTTTATAAACTTTATTAGCCATTTATCTATATTTACTCAAACAGATTAACTGTTGTCTTAAATAAGTCCTTATCTTTCTCAATATTTGCTTCATTTCCGACTACACATATACTGTTACAGCTAAGCACAGCTTCTACAAGGTCAGCAAAGCTTCTGATTGTCTCTTCATTTGCATTAAGCACTTGTAATCTTTCTATTTGAAGATTCTCAATGTTTTCCTCATTGAAATATGCAGACATTGAACGGCTTCCCTTAGACAATGCTGTAAGTGGAACATCCATACTGCTTATCGTTCCAATGATATATTTAGTCATATTTCTCTCATCTGTCGTGAAGTTTCTGATATATTCAGGTACTCCGTCAAATACTTCATTTGTTTTTCTAAGATTAGGATCTCTGTATGAAGAAAAATATGACTCACCTGATTTTCCAAACATACAATTACAGCCGTACGCACCACCCTGCTCTCGTATATTTTTCCATAAATACTCACTATTCAATATAGTCTTTAGAACTCGTAATGCACCATTGTATTTATATCCTGCTTTAGAGAAATCACCAGTTCTTGTAACGTATTGAACCTGTGCTGAAGTCTTAAAGCCCTCATTCTTCTTATCTATTACAATATCATCTATCGATGCCATAGCTGATCTGTCATTTTTACTTAACTTATCTGCAAGCTTACCAAAACTATCCTTAAAATATGCATAACCATCATCATTAGCTGTATAACTAACTACCAGATTGTCTTTTCTGAACACATATTTCTCAAGAGTTCTTAATTGTTTTACTAAATCTTCTTTATTAGCCTCAAAGTTGCTTTCCAGATTCTCAATAAATTTATAATTTGATATTCCTTTAAGTTGCTCTGTAATTGCACCTATTTTAGAAATATATGAAAAATTTCTTATAACTGCTGCCGCATCTGAAGAACGCATAAGCGAACCCTGCAGGTTAGATTTTCCCTCACAGATAATCTCATATAAACGTTTAGTATCATCTAACTTCGTTCTAAACAGAATTTCTTCAATAAGTTCAATGGCCTTCTCTACTTTCTCGAAGAATACCTTTGCCTTTACTTCAAATTTAATATTATATTTATCAGTATTTGAAGCATTTCTGTATACATTAATTTCCTGATAGATACCACCTGTATGAATACCCATTTCATTACTAAGTTCGGCATATGTGTAATTCTCAGTATCCATATATCCTAATGTGCCTTTTAATACTACAAGATATGAAAGCATCTCATAAGGAATGTCAGTTATATCAAAGCATAAGCTTAAATATCCGATTCCATTTGTAAATATATTATGTCTTACTACTGTAATCCCATCCTCACTAACCACAGTATTATAGAATGGCTCAACTTCTTTTGACAAATCTTCCCTGCTAAGAACAGGTATTGTATCTAACTGTTCCTTAGTCGATGGTGTCTCCTGATATTTCTTAAGATTCTTAGTTTTCTCTACTAATTTATCTATCTCTTTTTCTGTCATCTCTGATTTGATTTTAGCAAGTTTCTGTCTGAGTTCTTCATCTTTTCTTGTAGTAAGTCCTTTTTCAGGCTTAAGAACTACTAATGAAGAATGTGTATTATCTAAGAAATATTTCTTAATAAGCTGCTCGTAATAGTCTGTATCAAGCATCTCCCTTAATTTTGCAAACTGTTCATTCTGTTCTAAATGTCTGAATGGTTCAGCATCATCATATAACCAGCTGTCAAATACCTGAAAACTGAACATAAGTCCCTTAGGATATGAACCAAAATCATTTTCTCTGTATTGGAATTCGAAGAAATTAAGTGCAGCTAAAAGTGAGTCTTTATCAATTCCATTCTTAACAAGCTGCTCTAATTCTTCTCTGATTGTTGCTACAAATTCATCTTTATCTTCGGCATTTGCATTCTTAGCTGTGAAATTGAAATATGGCTGTAAAATATAGTTATTATATCTTCCTGAAATATCTTTACCTATACCCTTTTCTAAAAGTGCCTGTTTAACAGGTGCTCCTGGCATAGAAACAATTGCATATTCTAATATCTGAAGTGCAAGATAAGTCTCTTTATCCAATATGTCCCCGGTTACAACATTGTAAGATAAATAGGTATTATCTCTCTCACTTTCACTTTCTGAGATTGAATAATTCTCTACAACTTCTCTCATCTTCGAAAATGGTTTCTGATATTTTATCTCAGAATCAACCTCAATATAATCGAATTCACTAAGATATCTTTCGTCAATCCATCTAAGTGTCTCCTCCATATCCATATCTCCATAAATATAGATATAACTGTTAGATGGATGATAATATTTCCTATGGAAATCTAAAAATTTCTCATAAGTCAGTTCAGGTATATGGTCAGGGTCTCCACCTGATTCCACGCCATAACAGGTATCAGGGTAAAGTGACTCTGTAATTATTCTGTCAATAACATCATCTGGTGACGAAAATGCACCTTTCATCTCATTATATACGACACCATTGTATTTTAACTCAGCATCCTTATCCTCTAAACTGTATGTTACACCCTCCTGGCTGAATATCTCTTCTTTCTCATATACATTGGGATGAAAAACCGAATCCAAATATATATCCATAAGATTATGAAAATCTTTATCATTAGTGCTGGCAACAGGATATATCGTCTTGTCAGGGTATGTCATCGCATTAAGAAATGTATTAAGTGAACCCTTTACTAATTCCATAAATGGGTCTTTTACAGGGAATTTCTCCGAACCACATAATACGCTATGTTCTGTAATATGTGCTACTCCTGTACTGTCTTCAGGCGGTGTTCTGAAACCAATTGAAAATGTCTTGTTATTATCATCATTTTCAATTAATATAACTCTTGCTCCTGATTTATTGTGTCTCAAAACATATCCTATAGAATCTATGTCTTTTAATTCTTTTTTCTCCTGAAGTGTGTATTCCTTTATATTCTCTATATTCATTGATTTCCTCACTTTATATATTTTTAATAGTAATAATCCAATATAAATGAGATTATACCACAATATATAAGTAAATGTAAATTTTATCTTATGACTCTATATAATCCCTTACACATTTTGGCATATTCTCTACATTACAACCATACTGGCTCAAAAATGCCATAACAAAACGCTCAATTCCATATCCGATACAGCCCGACACAACATTTTCCACTCCCGATACACCTATATTAAATGTATGAGAAAATGTTTTGCCATGCCTGTTAAATGATGCAACCGATATATCTCTATTATTATCATACTCTAATCTCAACTCATATTTTGCCTTATTATGCATTTGGATAAGTTTATACCTGTTCATATTAGGTGTAATAAATAAATCTGTTGCACTCTCAATATCGCCCTTTAATCCAAGCTCTACCATAAATCTGCTCGTCTTGTTAATCATTCTGTTAATTGAAGTGTCAACATATTCTTCACTTCCCACAAACACAATCTCTCTTACATGATAGTCTCTTAAGCGGCCAAATTCATTGTTCTTATCCTTTTCATTTCTAAATACATTCTGTAAAAATGTCAGACTTGTATTATCTTTAAATACCGTATCCTTATATCTTTCATAGACATGAAAGCAGGCAGACGGAGATAATACTGCATTACTATCCTCAACATACATACTGTTACCCGGATAATTGCTTGTATATCTCGTTTTTGCCAAAGTGTCTTTAGAAAGCAATACCGGATATTTTTCTTCTATTGCATCATTATTATGTGCAAATTTTCTAAATACTTTGTCAAAATAATCAAATAACCTTGCTGAAATTCCACTAAGACATACACCGCCATTTTCAGTCATAACAATATTTCCCTGCTTAAGTATCTCATCTAATGAATGAAATTCGCAGTTTACCTTATTAATATACAGATATTCCTTTTCATCATTCTTAATACTCTCTAATATATCAGTATTATCATTATTATTCCTGCTTATGACTTCATTTATAATCTCTAACATATCCTTTATGTATTTAGCCTCACTGATTCTTATAATATATTCATCTAATTCAAAATCACATATATCTTCAACATCAATTATAATGTTCATAATTGTCAATGAATCAAAACCGTTTTCCACACTAACTTCTGTGTCTGGTGTTAATATAATCTCTTTCTCTGAATCTATATTATCTCTGCATATATTTAATATCTCTTCTTCCGTCATACTATCCTCATTTCTGGCAATTTATCACTTATATTATTCTTTAATTATATTTTTAAGTATTCTATTTTCTTCTAATGTAAGTCTCTTCGTTTCTTCAATTACCTGATTAAACAAATCGACATTTCCTTTTATTCCTGCTTTGAACATATTCATTATAAGTTTATCCCAGTGTTTTACTATTTCCTGATACTCCTGGTATTTCTGATTCTGATAATCATGATTCTCAAAATCTGAACCAGAAGTGAAAATATTGTCAAATATAAACTTTTTAGACTGTTCAAAGCCCTCGATTCTAAGCTGTCTGTTACATTCTGCCATAACACCTTTAGTATCAATATTATTGCTAAATATACTCTGCATATCCTCTAATAATGAAATAAAACATCTATAGCCTCTGTATCTTTTCTTATTTGATAACAATGGATTTTTCAAATAATCTTTTAACTGATTATTTCTGGCTGCAATAACCTCTTCTCTAATTCTGTCCTCTTTAAATGCATCTCTTTCATATCTAAGAATCAGATATTCATTGTTATATGTATTCCAGTTATCTAATAAATCTTTATCATCTATTTCACCACTATACACATCTTTATCTGTGACAGGTGGACAGGCATCATATATAATAAAATGATTTTTTTCATAACCAACTACAGTAATATAATGTGATATTTCCTTATCTCTTGAAAATTTCTTATTATATGGCAATGATGAACTTGATAATCTGATAATAATTCTTTGATATTTTTCTAACATATTGATTAGAAATACTTTCTTATTATCAATGCTATCAATGTCCTCTTCAATATAATTATCCCATACACTGTCAGGTGCATATTTTCTTACAAATCTCTTATTAGCTTCATATTGTTCCGTATATATCATATGAGCGCCATAATTTCCTGTATAATGCATATTGAAACCATTTCCAAGGAAATATATGTCACTCATATTTATGTGTATGTTATCATTTATTAACCAATTATATATACAGGAATTAAGACATTCTATTCCCTGCTTCATAATTAGTCTCTCTTACTTAATTCATTAATTATTTCTGACGAATCATAAATTTTATTTTGGGAAACTGTAATACCATCTGATAATTCGATACTTTCCTTTGTATTGTAATTTTTAACATTCTTATCTGATTCATTTTTATCTGAACATGCTGTTATACATACCATTGTTGTCAGCATCGCTGCCATTAAAATTCTCTTTCTCAATGTAATTTCTCCATTTCATTTGCTTAATATATTAAACACTATATAAATTATTTGATATTACTTAGTCTTAAATCTTATTTATCTGTTACAATTTCTCTTCTCCATACCTGTGATTCAGGTTCAAGGAATGTTTCATTGCAATCAACTTTCACATTACTTTCTGTTATTTGCCAATTCTTAAGATATCCATATTCTTTTACGCTCTTATTGTTAATAGTTGCACTGGCAAATACATCTTCATATTCACCTGTTTCAACGTTAAATTTTACAGGATACTGCCAGGAATAACCTGTATGTGTGTTATTCTTACATAATAATAAATATGTATCACCTGATGTTGCTTCTGTCACAATATAAACACTAGTATTCTCTTCTGGATCAATATCCTGCTTATAAAGCAGTCTGTTACCATCTTTGCAATAATACCATTTTATATCATCTTCAAAATCATCTACTGTAATATGTGCTTCTTTGTAATTCTGTTCTAAATCAACATATGTGTTATTCTCCATCTTAACAAATTTGTTCTGATCCGGATTAAAAATTACATTATTCTTATAATCTATACCTTCATTATAATAATCTTTAACCAAGGTATCATTACCCTCTGATAATGACTTATCTATTTTTATATTATCACTGTCTGAATCAGCCTCATTTGTATCTACACTTTCTACTACATTAACGTCTTTCTTACCGCCTAATTCTTTCTTACCTGAGCATGCTGTTAAGCACACCATTGTTGTTACCATTGCTACCATTAACATTCTTTTTCTCATTGTTTTTCCTCCATTTCACTTGCATAAATTTACATTCATTTACATCGATTATAACCGACTCGACATTTTTAATGTCCATTATGTTTTCAAATAATTAATATCTGTTATTTTTAATTTTTAGTTGTTTCTCCAATTATTGTTCCTCCTGCTTTCTTCTTCTCACCTTTTACTTTGTCTATCTCTTCAGCCATTTTTATAAACTCTTTGTTATTGCATGCTTTACCATTGAATTCCACATATTCGCCATCTCCATATTGTAATACGTACAATTTATATAAAACATTTGTATCATTAACAAAATAAATATTTGACCAGCCACCTACTATACCTTCAGGGTGACCTAAATCATCATTATATTCCGGTTCAATTAGCGCCATCTTACTTTTAAATTCATCAATATTTTTTTTATCAGTAATAGAATAAACTCCACTATCATCATCTATTCTTATCTCTGTAATCTCATAATTAGTAATATCTTTTATATCTTCCTTCAGATTATCTTCAGTATTAAGATGTTCTAATTTAGTTGTCTCTTCTGTGCTGACAGCTTCACCTATAGTTTGATTATCCACATTGTTATTACTTTCTGTTGATTGTTTCAAACTTCCACATGCAGTTAATACTACTGCTACTAATGCTACAAATAAAATTCTCTTTCTCATAAAATCTCTCCTTTACAACATATGTATATTTTGCTATTTTTTATAAATTGAATTAAATTTCTGGCTTTAGATTTTATTTAAAGTATGCCCTTAAACATTGCATGACTATAATAATAATAAATATAATTGAACTCACAATATATGGTAAAATAGCCTTTTTATTATTTCTATTTTTGATTAAACATACTATATTAACTATAACCATTAATATTGCTGTTATTACAATCACTTGATTATTTGTTACAATATTAGTAAAATCTAAAATTATATTAATTAACATAATGCTTAAAATTATTAATGAGATTTTTTTTGTCTTTTCATTCATATATTGTACCTTTCTAAACTTTTGTTATAATTTTCTATATTCAAGCTATTGCTGGTATACAACATATCCAAAATCCATTTTATTTTTTTATAAATCCTGCAATATTTTATGTATCTATATCATAAGCAGTTCCATTTATATATATTTTTCTAATCTTTTTAATATCTTGAACTTCTTTAAATAAATAATATGCATAATTGGTATCTGTTATTTCTGTATAATCTTTTCTAAAATCTGACTCCGAATATATATCATTAATATTCTTTTTCGAACCATCTGAATATTCAAGTTCTATATCAAAGCCTGCAGCACAATTATACTTATTCTCATCATTACCTGTAATAAATATACCTAATGGCGATAAATATATTCCATTTGCCATTTCATAAGTTTCATTAACTGTATCTTCTAAAGCAAATTCTTCTATACAGGTATTCTTATTAAAATCATACAAATATATATTTCCACCAAAATGTGGTACGTCATAATATAATATTACGGTATTCTGCTTCATAACATAATCCGTCGGTATCATAGGTATTATGTCAGTTTTATCATCTGTAACACCTAACTTATCTTCATTTATTCCAATCATCTTTAGCTTATCTATAAATGCTGTATATTTTAGTTCTTCACCAATTTCCATATATTCTTGTCCAAACTCCGGATTTGTAATTGTTATTTCGATATATGCTATTTTAAGTTCTTTTTCGTAAATGTACGATAATTCTATTGTATATTCATTATATTCTATAAAATTCTTTTTTTCTGATAACAAATCTTTAATTTTTACCTTTTTGTTTTCCTTGAAATATTTATTTATAAAATTATTTCTCTGAAGTTCTATCTGAGCATTATCTATTTGTTTGTCAGTTTTATCATTTGCAAAAGTACAAATAATTGAAATGATATATATTATAATAACTATGCTTAACAAATATCTAATCTTTTTTCTTTCTTTGCACTCAATAATACATATTATACTTGATACTATAATAATTAATGAGGTTACTATATTAAATTCAACAATTGTAATTACATCACTTAAAAATAATAATATATTTAAAATTGCTATTACACTAATAAATATCCAACTTGTTTTTTTTGTATTCACAATATAAATTTCCTTTCTTTATATAATGCTACTTAAACACATATTCAAAACTATTGCTATTATACAGCGTATCCAAAATCTATTTCACTTTTTCATAAATCTTACAATATGCAAATACTTACTATGTATATTGTAAGATTTTATATAGTATTCTATATGATATATACTAACATCTATATGTTATTCAGGAAAATATTCCTTACCATCTACAGTTACGCTTTTTATATCATCTAAAACAAAAAATCTTTTTGATGCTAAATATTTATCATGTATAGTTTGTTCATAACCTACAGCAGTATAACCGCCTATACCTTCTGTAACATCATACAGATCTATACTACTTCCATCTTTATAATTTATTTTAATATTCTCCATTTTACCTCGTCTCTGATTATAAACATATTTGTTATCTACTTTAAAACCTAATGGAGAAATATAAAAACCTTCTATATTCTCATCATCTACTTTTATTTCTATATAATTACTTTCCTGTGGAAGCTCAATATGTAAACATTCTGTATTTTTCGAAAAATATTCAACATTTATACCAAAATCAGTAGCTCTCTCAATGTATGGTCCCCATATACAAATCTCATTGTCACTTATTACTTCATATTCATAATTTTTAAACAATTTTTTTCATAATGCTGGATTCCACGTACTGCTCCTGATGGTATCATTCCATCAAAAAGTTCTAGTTTAAAATCTTCACATATAAATGCATAAAAGTCAGGTAAATTACTTCGCATAGACGACAAATTAGTGTTTTTACTCTTAATAGTCAATTGATATGCACCCATTCCGGTCGCAGTATCATATATAAGCTCATCAACTGAAAATGTTAAATCATCTGTACTTGTTTCACCTACATTCTTGATTACCAGTGAATTAAGATAGTCTTTTGTTTCTTTATCTTCATCACTAAATAATTTATTAATGATAGTTTCATATTGTGAATCATCTTGTGTTTCTTTTGATTTTCCGCCACTATTTTCGCAAGCTGTCAGTCCAATTAATAATATTAATACTAATTGAACTATCAAAGCCTTTCTTAATTTCATTGGCATTCTCCATTCTGTTATTCATTTTTCTGTTTGCTTTTGTTTTATTATATTTATGATTTTCTATATTTAAGCTATTGCTATCATACATCATATCCAAAATCCACTTTACTTTTTGTAAATCTTATTCTGTTACAGGTTTGTATTCATTTCCATCAATGATAACTGATTCAACATTTTTAATATCCATTATATTTTTAAAAGGGGCAATATACGCATAGTTTCCGGTTTCACCACCTATGCCACCGCCATCTTCTCCACCCAGAAGACTTGTTCCTTCTTTCACAATTACTTTATCTTCAGTTCCATCATTATATTTGAGTATAACAGTATCTGGTTTTATGAATTCATCTCTATTAATTCTTATACCCATAGGTGATAAAATTACAATTTCTTTATCAAATTCAAATTTTTTAGTATTTGAAATACTTATTAAATTAAATTCATATAATGAACCAGCTTTATTCCTTTCTACTAATAGAATTTTATCTTTTGCAGAAGGTGCCCACACAGTATTACTAAGTCCTTTATAGAAATACATTTTATTTCCATCAATAACACTTTCTTCACGACCACTACCACCTGCATAATCTATAAGTGAATATTTTTCAAAGAATTTATTAAGATTATCTGTTTTACCATCGTTCTGTTGAATAACAAATACAAGATATCCTATTCCAACTTCCGAATCATATACACTACTTTCTAATGTGACTGTATAATCGTCTAATTCTATTTTCTCATCATTATATATTGTCATATTTTTAATATATTCTCTACTTTCCGGATCAAAAAACATTTCTGTTATATCCTTCGGTCCGTTACCATATATCCTATATACGGCACCTGCTCCGCAACCACATATAAGGATGAGTGCAATTATAAAATAAATAATTTTTTTCTTCTTCATACATTGCTCCTTTCTAAGCTTTTACTATAATTCTCTATATTCAAACTATTGCTGTTATACAGCATATCCAAAATCCATTTCACTTTTTATAAATCTTACAATATACAAATACTAACTATGTATATTGTAAGATTTTATATAGTATTCTATATGATATATGCTAATATCTATATGTTATTCAGGAAAATATTCCTTACCATCTACAGTTACACTTTTTATATCATCTAAAACAAAAAATCTTTTTGATGCCGCATATAATGAATGATAAACCTCTCCATTGCCGCCACCACCTGCTCCTTCAATTATGTCATATAAATTCACACTATTTCCATCCTTATAATTCACTTCAACATTTTCCATTTTACCTAAACGAAGACCATCAACACATTTTGTATCTATCTTTACACCAATGGGCGAAATATAAAATCCTTCTATGTTCTCATTATCAACTTTTATTTCTATATGATTATCTTCCTGTGGAAGTTCAAGATGCAAACATTTTGTGTTTTCTTGAAAATCTTCAACATTTATATCAAAGGTATTACCTTCTGCATATGGTCCCCATATACAAATTTCGTTGTCATTTATTACTTCATATTCATAATTTTTAAACAATTCTTTTTCATAATCCTGGGTTTCCATTACAGCTCCTAATGGTATCATTCCATCACAAAGTTCTAATTTAAAATCTTCACATACAAATGCATAGTAGTCTGGTAAATGATTTTTCATAGTTGACAGATTAATACTTTTGCTCTTAATAGTTAATTGATATGCACCCATTCCAGTTGCACTATCATATATAAGTTCATCTACTGAAAACGTTAAATCATTGGTACTTGTTTCACCTGCATTTTTAATTACCAGTGAATTAAGATAATCTTTTGTTTCTTTATCTTCATCACTAAATAATTTATTAATGATAGTTTCATATTGTGAATCATCTTGTGAATCATTTGATTTCCTATCAACCGTTCCACATGCTGTAAAACTGACTACTGATATCATTACCAATTGTAACGCAATTAATTTTCTTAGTTTCATTCTCATTCTCCATTCTGTTTATTTAAAGAAATACTTTTTTTCACAGTCACCTTTTTCTCTTACAACAGTTATTTTATCCTTAACACAATCTAAATTTCTTAATATGAATTGTGTAATATTTAATGCATGACTGGTAAATTGATATTTTAATCCTTTAATATCATAAACTTGCTTAGCTCTAGTGTGAAAATAATAGGACCCTATTGTAACATTGTCACTATCATCTACTTTTCTTATATATGTACACATCATTATATTTATACTATTTACTTCGCGTCTATATACCTTTCTTTCATAATCTTTTGGCACCAATGTATCATCCATCAAGTCAACAAACGCATACATTCTATGATTCGTAATTGCAACATTTCCAGAATCAAGGGTTCTATTAAGATCTGGGCTATTTTCATTAACATAATTTTTAATTAATTTTTTTTCTTCTGTTCCATGAGAAGTTGATAACAATTCACCTGTTAGTTGTCTACGTACCGTATCTGTATAATCTGTTGTAACCTTAGCATACGTTTCCCTATAAGCTATATTAGAATTATCATATTTAGCATTATCATCCCACGATACAATAGCCACATCTAACATTCTATTTTCAGGCATTGTAAGCCATGTATAGTTTGTTATTAATTTATAATATTGTTTATTACCCAGTTTTTCAGGAACTATAAGTATAGATTTTTTTAAATATGTTCCTTTCATATTATCACTATTATCAACACTATTTATGGTTTCATATGCATATACATTAACAGGTTTTAAACCTACTGCCTCTAATACATCATCTAATACTGTATTGTCATCTTTTTCTTCCATTTCTGAAATATCAACATCATAATATTTTTCAGCAATAACAGCATTTATTTCATCTTTTGTAAGTTCTACCAGACTACTTTCTGCTATCACTGTATCATCTGAAGATTTTACTGTCTCGTTTTCAGAATTATCATCTGCATCACTATTATCTTCATCAGGCTCTATATATTCATAAAATGAAGTATATACCTGTATATCTTTATTAGAACTTTTCATCAATTCTTCTAATGTCTCATCATCTAATTTTTCTATTTCCTCATCAAATAAACCATTTTCATTAAGATATCTTTCCGTCTTATTATCTAAAAGTTCTGTTTTATTTTTCTTTTCCTCCTCAACTTTCATATTTACATATTTTTCGTCTTTTGCATCTTCAAATATAGTTATTTCATTTTCTTCAACTACTACACTTTCACTGGCATATGCAATATTATTAAACATTACCAAGCTCATCAATGTAGTCATTATCATTGCTTTTGTTCTTCGCATTTTTCTAAAACTCCTTTTTTCTTTCTTCATTCTATACTTCTCTTACAAAGTATCTCAGTTTGCCATTATCCTCATCCGGTAGAAACTCATCATAATACTCAAAATCAAATTCTGTATCATATAATCTCTCTTCAGCGATTGATTTTAAAAACAGGTTTTCAACATCTCTTTCACCTATTCCCGCATCTATGACATCCTCGTCTAACACCAGATAAACTATAAAGTATGCATATTCCTTTTGTACTACTCTGAACTGTAATATTATGTTATCCAACTTAATATTTACTGTTTCTATAGCTCTCACAAATATATATGCATTTATCCTGCTGCCATCACTTAATACAATATAGTCATTAACTCTTCCTGATGACAATTTTAATACAGGACTTTTATTTCCACATTTACATACATCGTGATTGTGGTCTATTACTCCTCTGTCTCCGATTTTATATCGAATAAAAGGCATTGCATGATTATTTAATGTGGTTATAATAATACTTCCATCTTTACCATCTTGTACCTCCTTCCCTTCATTATCCACAATCTCTACATATATGTTATCTTCCATACAATGCAACTTATTATGAGGACATTCAAACGCAATCGAATTAGCTTCATGGCAACCATATTGATTAGCTATTTCACACTTAAATACCTCTTTTAATTTCTGTCTGGTGCTTTCTAGTAACATTTCACCTGTTAATTCTATATACGATAAATTCTGTATTTTATCTATGTTGTTTCTAGTCATTGCCTTTGCTAATAATAGTGCAATACTAGGTTGCAGATTTAACCATCTTGGATTGAATTCTTTTATCTTCATACATATCCAGTCCATATTTTCATCATTAAGATTAGCTTTACTAAAACCAATCCTAAGCTTGTCTTCTTCATACTTAATATTTCCATTGGTCTTGTATCTATCTGTATTACCAATAGTATAGAAATAACACATCTTGTCCCCAGGATTAATTCCATAATATTTCTTTCTGTATATCCATAATGATAAAAGCGATTTATTAAAATCTGTCTTATCCCAATATACATTCAGGCACTTTCCTGTCGATCCTGAAGTCTGTAGCATTATAATGCTACCATCATTTTCCATACCATAATCTAATGAAATGTTAACTCCATCTCTAACTATTTCATCTTTACATATAATAGGCAGATTCTTCATTTTCTCTGTTACATTTTCTTCTGTCATCTCTTCAACAATATCTGACATCTGCTTTTTCATATAGAATGGTACTCTTTCATATGAATACTTTATCATATTTAATAGCTTTTCTTTATTCACTTTCTTTCTCCATTACACTTTATAGTTTTTCCACATATATTCCCATTTTTTAATTTGCACTATAATTTATATGTTTTTTATTTTTTGCTTTTCACTCAACCAGTCTAATAATCCACGATAACTATTAATTATTTCCATTACATTATCTTCTCCAATTAAATCTATGTTGAATTTTTCTTCTACATTCGTCAGAAATATCATTATATGCAAAGAATCAAACTCCAAATCTTTGAATAAATCTATTTCTTCCTTTTCTCTTATTGCTTTCTTCAACGCTTCATCTTCAACCATTTTCTCTAAAATATCTCTTAACTTCTTATCACATTCATACATTTCATTATTCATTACTTCACCTTCTCCTTTTGTGTTTTATATGTTTTTACTGTTGAATTTCTATATATATCATTTGAGAACTTACATTCATCTTCCAACTTATCATGTCAATTATCTTTTTAGTATTCTCTGATGTTTGTACACAATGAATACTTTTATCTCTGTTTTCTAATATAATTTTAATTCTTTTATGTAAACCTGTATCAAGGCATTTTTCTATTTCACATACTACCTTATATTCCGGATAATCTGCTTCAATTTTTTTCTCCATATCTTTTAAATCTATTCTATGTCCATTTATCTTAACAGTTCTGTCACCTCTGCCAATTATATAGAAATAATTATCTTCATCTATATATCCCAAATCTCCGGTATTAAGTATTCCTTTTCTTTCATCACCTTTAGACAAATCAGATAATTCATATGCGTATCCCATAGTTACATTTTTGCCCTGATATATAATTTCACCTTGTGTATAGGGTTTAGAAACTACATTGCCATTAGTATCTTCTAACCACATTCTTCCATTCGGAATCGGAATACCTATGCTTCCTGATTTTTCTTCAGCCATATTCCAGGGTCTGTAACTTATCCTTGCAGTCGCTTCAGTCTGACCATACATAATAATGAATTTCTTTCTATTAGTTTTTGCATATTCAATAAAATATTGTTCTTCTGTAATTCCAATCTTTCCTCCTGCCACAGTCATTGTTCTTAATGTGTCTAATTTCCATTCTTTAAATCCCAGTTTCAAAAGCATTTCATATGTATACGGAACTGCTGCAATTGAAGTTCCACCGTATTTATTAAAGAAATCCCAAAACTGACTCTGGAATGGTCTCAATTCAGTAAGCAATATTGTCCCTCTGCTTTTCAAATGAGTATTAATAACAGATAATCCATATGTATAGTTCATCGGTAATAGAGTAATTGCTCTGTCTGTATCATCTATATTCAGATAATTTATAATATCATTGGTATTAGCCTCTATATTGTCTCTGCTTATCCTTACCAGTTTATTACTTCCAGTTGTACCTGATGTTGTAAGTAATAGTGCTAAATCTTTATGTAATTCAGGTTGTTCTATGTTATTCTCTATAAGACAATATCCGAATTCTCTATATATAATCTTATATTCTGCTACATTCTCTTTAATCCACATATCAGGTACCCATAAGAAATTAAATTTATATTTCTCAATATACACTTTTATGCTTTCAAAATTCATATCTCTGGAAATCATAAGTGGTACATTGCCTGATTTCAAACATGATACATATCCCACCATACAGCCAATTGTATTAGATGCTATTATAAGAATGGTACTTTTAAATATCATTTTTGAGCTGAATATTTCAATATACATTTTTAAATCATCATATGTTATTTTTTCATCTTTATCAGTTATAATTGCAATATTATTCATCTGCTACTACCATATAATCAAATTTAGTATTTAAAATCAAGTCAAAATAGACAACTTGTAACGAACGACACGTTTCACGTAACGAACGACATTTTTTTCGAAAAGTTTCTGTTTTTTTTATAAAATCCAGCCTTTTTGATGTCTATTTATATCGATTTTTATTAGTTTTTATTCTCTTATTTCTGTATTTTTGAAAAGTACTTTCACTTTTGAAGGTTTATTCCATGTTTTACACATCAAACCAACCTCCAGTCCATCATCGGTATTAACTTTCTGGCTAAATATTTGATATTCGTCTTGTTTCACTACTTTTCTGAATATAACTTCAGATTGGGTAATTTCTACTGATATCTCATATTTATTATTAATGTCCTGATATAGTCCGTCATAACCGACTCTGTCTAAAATCCACTTTTCATTTCCTTCAAAACCACATATATAGTTTCTATTATCTGCGTATGTATGTATATATATTCCGGTCTGAAGCATTCCTTCATATTGCGAAACAGTGTCTCTCACTATCTCTATGCATGTATTAATTTTTATATTACTATTATTTTCTATGTGTCCTGAATAGATTTTAACTTTCGGTGCTTCATCTTCAATCCACCAGTTATATGTCCGCTTACCATCGAAATTGAATATTATTTTCTCATCATTTCCATATATTATTCCATCACCATTATTTATTTTCTCATATGTGATTTCATCTTTTATTTTATTTTTATTCTCATTATCAGATGTATTTTCATTCTTATATAAATATTCAATAAATGCTTTTATTTCATTTTGTATATCATTTTCCGCAGCACTTATCTCATTAGAATTACAAGCAATAAATCTCCCCCTTGAAGCCTTTACAAGATTCACCATAATATAATTATCCCATAATTCATATAAGTTTTTTATCCTGCCCTGATATATATACCTCTTTTCAATATCATAATTAAAATCAGCCATTATACTCGCAATTTCTTCAAAGAGAACCTCTCTGTATTTATTAATGTTTATTAACTTCTTTTTAAATTCCTCCCGATAATATTTACCATGTTCACTATTATCTGCTGATACTTCATTTAACATTTCTAAAAGTTGTATCTGTCTGTATTCACTAATATTATCAATCTCTATTGCGTCATATTTCTCTAATATGTGAATCAATGCTCTTTTATAATCAAATTCTTTCTCTTGTTCAAGTGCTAAACATACATATTCATTTCCAAATCTTTTTCTATATTCCTTAGATGCCTGTAACAGAATATCATATGTAATAACAAATTCATCATACCTTTCACCAAGTTTGCCAAACTGTGTATTATCCACTATATTAAATGTTTTATTCTGTTCATCATATCCATTTACAAGAATCCAATGTCCCCAATCCCTTTTCATATAATACTCGCTATAAAATATATTTTTTAAATTCACGCCCACTATTACCGGAATTCCTTTATCGATATTTTTTCTTATTATATCTACTGTTGCTTTCCCATATTCAACCCTATTTATTCCAATTATCTCCCTGATACTCTTAAATATTGTTTCTCTTATATTTTCCCTGCCATCGCCAAAATATATCCCATACATTTTAGCTAAAATAAGATACAGGCTACTGCATTTGCTACTATAATAATTCATTGCAACAGCAATAGGATGTTCAAAACAGGTTACCTCATCAATGTAGTAATTCTTTGGCATATCATATACATCTAATTTTTTCATATGTAACATCCTCCGTTTCAACCTAAACAAAATATATTTTACTATTTTATTAAATATAATAACAATTGGTTTTCGTTGGTTTTTTAAATTTATTTCAGACTTTTTTGTTAGTTTTCGTTGGTTTTCGTTAGAATTCGTTAGATTTTTAACAAAATATTTGTTAAAATATGTCAATTTGTGATGTGAATCTGCTACAAATATGTTATAATTAATATAAAATTGTTTCATCAAGAGAGGGCGAAATAATATGAATAAAATTTTATCAATTTTAATTATTGAAGATGATGAAGAAGTATGTGACAGATATGTCGATTGCATTAAACCATTAGAATATTTTAATATTGTATCTATTACTAATGATTCTGCAAAAGGTATAGAATTAACCACATCAAGAAAGCCTGATATAGTAATATTAGACTTGGAACTACAAAGAGGCAGTGGTAGCGGGTTATCTTATATGGCATGGTATCGTGACTGCTATATAGAGAATAAGCCTATTGTCGTAATAACAACTCATAATCCAAGTGAACATATTCATAAAGCAGTTCGAAATATGGGTGCTGATTTTGTATTTACTAAATTTGCAGATAATTACAGCGAAACATTTGTTATTGAACAATTAAAAATTATTGCAGATAATCTGACAATAAAGAAATCTTCTGAACGAAGCCTTAATGTTGCTATGTCTAAGGAACAGGATATCGAAAGATATAAACACTTATTATTTGATGAATTTAACAAGATAGGATTAAGTCCTAAACTAAACGGATACAAATATCTGGCTGATGCTGTGATTATTTATAAAATGTCTGTCACAAAGAATAGCATCTCTAAAGAATTATCAGACAAATATAAAAAGACGGCTTCTAGCATAGAGCGTGCAATGCAACGTGCAATAGAAACAACCTGGAGTCGATCTTCCATAGATGAATTATTTGAACATTATAAAGGAAGAATCAGTCATGATTCCGGTATTCCTTCAAATTTGGAATTCATTTCTTATTATGCCCGTAAATTGGATTTGTTGTAGCAATGAACTGATATTTGACTTATAAGTTTTTTATTATGTGTTACCCGATTAAAATGCTTAATCGGGCATACACATATCAATCATATCTACCACACATACCAATATCTACTTTCTTATATGCCCAGTAATAATTTCCCATATTGTCGAAAACATATGCTGACCTCCTTTGAACTTTATGCCCAAAGGATAGTATTTTTTTATATCTGATATGAATTCATTTACGACGTATATTTCAGTATAAAAACATTACTTTCTGTCACTCTTTAGAACGGATTTTACCTATAATACTAATCTTCTTACAACCGGATATATAGTTATCGATGCACTTATTAACTATATGATGCAGAAATGTTCTGCTTCTGATATAATTATGAATGTAAACATTATTGGAAATTTAGATTCATTTATTAGCAAGTTAATTGGCAAAAGTGACTTTAATACTTTCTTCGCCGCCTTAATTGATAATGCATTTATTGCAACCAAATATAAAAATGGCAAAAATATTCATGTACTATTAATACTAAAATCGAATATTCAACATTAGATATTTATGATAGTGGTAATGCATTTGATTATAATGAACTTATGAATCTTGATCTAAAACGTATTACAACTCATAAAGTTAGTGTTTGGACTAGCATCGTTCTTTCATCTACTTATGGTTTTTGTAAAAAATATAACGCTAACTTTGTGATTAATGAGAATATTGATTATGAAAATACCAATTTTTCTGATATCAATTCTAAGAATTTAATATCAAAAAACATCTTTGAAAGATATAATATTTACCAAGAAAATCTCAGTTGTATTTGATAGCAATATAAATACAAATTTAAGCCTGATCATACATTGCATAATTTACAGAAATTTGCCAAACGTGTTGATTTAATTATTAAATATTAATTATAGAATGGAGCTTACATATGCTTAGTACCTTTTTCAAATATTTTATCATTTTAATATGTACAATATATATTTATCATCGATTGCTTAATATACGCAAACATTTAACTATATCATATATATCTTTTATGTTTATATATTCCATAGTACTTTCAGGTGTATACTTAATTATCCCTCATAGTCTATCTGATTTATATATTCTCTTAGTAGGAATAAGTGTATTTACAATTATGAATATATTTTTTACACATTCGAAATTACAATCACTAACTTGTACAATACTTTCATATGCAATTAGTTATGGAATTTACTTTTTTTCATTAACTATAGCTGCTACAACCAAGGCAGTCCTATTCCACTATTTAAAAATTTCCATTAATTTAGATATTCTCTTATATGCATTACAATTATTAATCACTATATTTATATTTAGAATTAATCGTTTAAAAAATGGTATGTCTTTTATAAAAAACTCCAACACAAACTATCTAGGTTTAAGTATTGGGGTAATACTTCTTATCAGCAGTATAATTATGCATAATAACAATGGTAGTTTATTATATCTACTGCCTTATGTCTTCGTATTAATCAGTTTGATTTTTATATTCATCTGGTGGCGTAGCAGGCTCAAAGCAACTTATATTAAAGCTGTTTATAATCGTGAACTTGAGATTCTAAAAAACGAACTGGCAACACTTAAGAGTGACAATGAAGTTCTATCTTCTCTTCTACATAAAGATAATAAGCTTATTCCCGCTCTCGAACTTACTGTCAGAAATTTTATCTGCTCAGATAATCCATCTGCACAGGATAAAGATAAAATACTTGCACAACTTAATAAGTTATCTATGGAGCGAAAAGGCATTATTAACAATTGCTCGACTTTTAATTCTACTCTTCCCTCAACAGGATATATGGTTATTGATGCACTTCTTAACTATATGATGCAGAAATGTTCTGCTTCTGATATAACTATGAACGTAAACATTATTGGAAATTTAGATACATTTATTGGTAAGATAATAGACGAAAGTGACTTTAACACTATACTTGCTGACCTAATTGAAAATGCATTTATTGCAACTAAATATAATAATGGCAAAAATATTTATATAAATATTAATTCAGAAGTTGAATTTCTAACATTAGACATTTATGATAGTGGCAATACATTTGATGATAATGTACTTATGAATCTCGGAATGAAACGTATAACAACTCATAAAGATAGTGGTGGAACAGGAATCGGACTTTCATCTACTTATGGTCTTTGTAAGAAATATAATGCCAGCTTTGTGATTACTGAAGATATTAATTCCGAAAATACTACTTTCAAGGATACCAATTCTAAAGATTTAATATCCGAAAAATCATCTTCGAATGTCATAACATTTACAAAAAAAATTTCCATTATATTTGATGATAAATCAGAATATCGTCTCAAAACAAATAACGATTTTCATAATTTACAAAAGCTTGCAAAACGTGTCGATTTAATTATTGAAAATTAATCTCATACTACCGCAAGATACTTATAAATTTATTGACACTACACCAAAAAATTGGCATAATAATTTATGTCAGAAATGTATGTTAATGTATATTAAATATATTTTTGAAATCTTATAATATAGGTATTTCAAATTCATAAACACATTTATCTTTATTACCTATATTAAACTGAATACGAAAGGAATCTGAATATATGCAAAATTATATTATTACAAGTGATACAACATGTGATTTACCACTTTCCTATACAACTGAACATAGTATTGAAATTATACCTTTATACTATAATATGGATGATGTTGTCTATGGCGATGAAGTCAATATGGACCCATCTGAATTTTATAACAAAATGCGTAATGGCAAAATGCCAACAACTATGGCATGTAATCCCGAAGTAGTTGAAAAATGCTTCAGAAAATATTTAGACCAGGGACTAGATGTTTTACACATTTCATTTTCTTCTGCTCTTAGTAGCAGCTATAATACAACTGCTATAATAGCAAGAGAACTCTCAGAGGAATATAAGAATAATAAAGTAATAGTAATTGACTCTAAATGTGCTTCTATGGGCGAGGGATTATTCGTATATAAAGCAGTTCAGAATCGTGACAATGGTATGTCAATCGAAGATAATGTCAAATGGTTAGAAGATAACAAGTTACACTTCTGTCATCAATTTACTGTAGATGATTTACATCATTTACACAGAGGAGGCAGAGTTTCAAAAGCCGCAGCTATAATCGGAACAATGATTAATGTAAAACCTGTACTTCACGTAGATAACGAGGGACGTTTAATTCCTCTTAATAATGTCCGCGGAAGAAAGAAAGCCCTTAATGCCCTTGTTGACAATATGGAGAAAACCTGTAAAGGTTATGATAATGACATCGTATTTATCTCACATGGAGATTGCCTAGAGGATGCCCAGTATGTAGCAGAACAGATTAAGGCCCGTCTTGGTATCCAGAATTTCATGATTAACTATGTATGCCCTACAGTAGGCGCACATTCAGGTCCCGGAACATTAGCATTATTCTTTATGGGAGAGACAAGATAATGAACGTAGATAATACAATATTTTCAGAAAATAAGGCATCTTTTGCACACCTGCAAAAGATGCTTTCCAAGCAATATGACAATGTTTCTATTCTGGTAGAAAAGACTTCCGGAAGAAATTATCGTTTTTCCAAAAGCGGTACAACTATAAAAGATAACACATTTTCTAATACTGGTGCCGTTATACGCCTTAATTCCTCAATTGGACTATATGAATATTCTTTTAATGATTTTTCATCTGATTTTATGAATACAATTCCATCAATTATTTCAGAAAACATTACTAAATATAATAGTCAGTCTTTAATTAGTGATTTTAAAATTCCAGATTCTTCTGATGAATTTATTTCCTTTAATAAATCTACGACATATGAAATTAATCCTGCTGATATGAACGATTCTGACATAACTTCCAAATTATCAGATATTTATTCAAAAGCTATTCAATATAGTGATTCAATAATTGATTGTGTATGCATTTACCAATACTTAAATATCCATAAAATGTTCTTATCATCCAATAAAGATTTAGAGCAGCATCTTATGTGGTCAAATGGTGTTTTACAGCCACTAGCTACTAAAGATGATAAAACACACTATTTTCTACAGACATTTTCAACACTTGGCGGTGCAGAATTATTAGATGAAATGAACTGTGATGTTTCATATGCCTGCAAATGTGTAACAGAGCTTCTAGACAGCACTCCTCCTGTTCCCGGTGAATATGACGTAATATGTCTGCCTGACGTAACAGGATTAATTGCCCATGAAGCATTCGGACATGGTGTGGAAATGGATATGTTCGTCAAAGACAGAGCCTTAGCTAAATCTTATATGAACAAACAGGTAGCCTCTTCCCTTGTAACTATGCATGATAACGCTGCTACTTGCAATGAATGTGGCTCTTATTTCTTTGATGATGAGGGTATGATTTCTAATGACACTGTTATTATCGAAAAAGGTATCTTGAAATCCGGAATCAATGATTTACAAAGTGCTTACATTTTAAATGTATCATCTACCGGCAACGGAAGACGAGAATCTTATGAACGAAAAGCATACACCCGAATGACTAATACCTATTTTGAACCTGGAACAGATACTCTTGAAGAAATGATTAAAAGCATAAAGTATGGTTTTCTCCTCGAAAATGCAGCCAGCGGTATGGAAGATCCTAAGAACTGGGGCATACAATGTATGGTTAATATAGGCAGAGAGATTAAGGACGGTAAATTAACAGGTAAAATATTCTCTCCTATCTGTCTATCCGGATATGTTCCTGATTTGCTTAAATCGATTACGATGGTTTCTGATAAATTAGAACTTAGTGGTTGTGGTTATTGTGGTAAGGGTTACAAAGAATGGGTAAAAGTCTCTGATGGTGGCAGTGCAATTAAAGCTCGTGTCAAAATCAGTTAAACTATAATATAAATATAAATGGAGATTACAATGAATAACATGATTGATAGAATTATAGAAGTTCTAAGTCAGAATGATATCCAGAACTTCCTAATTAATGAAAATATAATTGAAACTCAGGAATTATTTTATATTAAACATTCACTTAACTTAACACGTAACAAGAATATCAGCAAATACGAAATAACCCTTTATAGAGATTTCATTTATAATGATACTAATATGCGTGGCAGTGCAAGCTGCCTCCTTAATAGTTCTATGTCAGATATGGAACTTAATGAAAATATCCTTTCTGCCTATGAAGCAGCACTTTCTGTTAGAAACCCATATTATAAACTACCCCATGGAGACGCAACGTTTGTTGAATCAGATAATATTTTCTCAACAAAAAATCACTTCACTGATAGCAGTGCAGATACAGCCGGCAGCTTAGACTTATCTGCAAATAAATCTGTAAATGAAACTGATAACTTATCTGCAACAGATATTGTAAATGCATTATTTGTAAACGATACTATTAGTGAGACAACCAATGCGTTTATAAATTCTACAGAAATATTTATAACAACTTCTACTTATCGTATAATCAACTCTAACGGTGTAAATGCATCATATTCATCAACAACCTATTCGGGTGAATTTGTAGTGCAATGCACTTCTCCTGCCGATGTTGAATTATACAATGATTTTAAATACAGTTCTAAAGATGATAATATACTTAATTCTCTCAGTACCAAAGTTGCCAATGCCCTCATTATGGTTAAAGACCGTTCAATTGCAAAGGCATTTTCAAATGATATGAAATATGATACAGTGATTTTAGAAGGACAATGTGTAGGCGAATTGTTCAACTACTACTTAAAACGTCTTGATGCATCTATGATTTATCCTAAATATTCTTCATTTGATATTGGTAAAAGTGTTATTCCTGAATGTGAATTATCTAACACCCCTGACTCTGATAAATCTATTAATTCAGACAAGACCAGATGCATTGACTCTGATTCGTGCAGGACTTTACCTGATAAACTCAATATCACTCTCACTCCAAAGCTCCCTTATTCCTGTGAGGGTATAGCGCTTAAGAGACTTGAATTAATTAAGAATAACATTGCACAATATATTACAGGTAATGCAAGATTTGCCTTTTATCTGGGAATTAATCCAACAGGAGAGTGCGACTGTTACAAACTTGAATGTGGTAACACATCTATAGAACAGTTAAAATCCGGTCGATATCTTAGAGTGGTGAATTTCTCTGATTTCCAGATGGACTCACTTAGCGGACAAATCGGTGGTGAATATCGTCTCGCTTATTACTGTGATGGCACTAAGGAAATTCCAGTTACCAATGGTTCTATAAGTGCTAATATTAATGATATTGTTAAAAATATTAAATTATCATCTGAAAGCCAAAATTCTTATAATTTCGATGGTCCTCTAGCTATATCCTATTCAGTCTAAATTTACTTTAATAATGTAAATTCTATAATTTTAAATGCCTCTAGCCATATCATATCCTGCACCATCTAAATACTTGTAAAAGCATAAAAGCGATGTATGTATTTCTACATACACCGCTTTTATTTGATTATTGCTCTGATCTATTAATCTAATTTCTTAATGTCTATTATGCTTCCCAGATTTCTTTAGCATACTGAAGAATTGTTCTATCTGATGAGAACTTACCTGCATTTGCTGTATTCATGAAGCATTTTTCTCTGAATTTTAATGTATCAGCATAATCTTTGTTAACCTGTAATTTAGCATCACAGTATGACATTAAGTCTTCTAATAAGTAGTACTTATCAGCTTTTTCCCATGGAAGTGTCTCAAATAATGAATTGTATAAGTTCTGGAATAATCCTGTTCCATCATCACTTAATGTTCCATCGATTAATGTATCTACAACTTTCTTAATTCTTGGGTTATTATTGTAAATCTTCTTAGGATCATATGAATCTTTAATCTTCTCAAGATCTTCTACTCTTGCACCAAAGATGTAGTTGTTTTCTTCGCCTGCTTCTGCAACGATTTCAACATTTGCTCCATCATATGTTCCTAATGTAACAGCACCATTTAACATAAACTTCATATTACCTGTACCTGAAGCTTCTGTACCTGCTGTAGAAATCTGCTCTGAAACATCTGCTGCTGGAGTAATCTTCTCTGCATATGATACACAGTAGTTAGAGATAAATACAACCTGTAATTTATCATTTACTTCTGGATCATTTGCTATCATTTTAGCGATTTCATTTATGAATTTGATGATACCTTTAGCTCTTGCATATCCTGGAGCTGCTTTTGCACCAAAGATAAATACTGTTGGTGTAAAGTCCTTAATTCTACCATCTTTTAATCCGTAATATATATCAAGGATTGAGAATGCATTTAATAACTGACGTTTGTACTCATGTAATCTCTTAACCTGAATATCAAAAATGAAGTTAGGATTTACATCAATTCCTTCTTTTTCTTTAATATATTCAGCGAGCTGCTGTTTCTTAATCTTCTTGATTGCATCAAATTCTTTGATAACATTCTTATCAGATTTGAATTTTTCAAGTTTCTTTAATTCGTCAAGGTTTGTAATCCAGCCATTGCCAATCTTATCATTTATGAAGCCAGCAAGTTCTTCATTAGCAAGTGCAAGCCATCTTCTCTGGGTAATACCATTTGTCTTGTTGTTGAAACGTTCTGGATAGATTTCATACCATTCTTTTAATGCATCATTCTTAAGAATCTCTGTGTGGATTGCAGCAACACCATTTGTTGAATGACTCGCATAGATTGCAAGTCTTGCCATATGGATGATGTACCAAGCTTTGTTATCATCATATGGGTTATCAATAATCTGATATTTTTCAACATCTGTTCCTGTGATTCCCATTTTCTCTAAGTCTTTGATTAATGCATTGTTAATCTTAACAACATATTTGTATACATTTGGAAGTACAGACTTAAATAATTTGATACTCCATTTTTCAAGAGCTTCTGCCATAACTGTATGGTTTGTATAAGCAAATACTTCTTTACAAATCTTTAATGCTTTGTTAAATGAAAGTCCTTCATTTTCAACAAGGATACGACATAATTCAGGTACTGAAACAACTGGATGTGTATCATTAAGCTGGATAGCATATTCTTTAGATAATTTAGAGAAATCATTACCGTATTTAGCTTTGTATTTCTTAAGAATATCCTGAAGAGATGCACTTGAGAAGAAGTACTGCTGTTTTAATCTTAATTTCTTACCAGCATCTGTTGAATCATTTGGATATAATACAGCTGTAATAGCCTCTGCATCATTCTTTTCTTTGAATGCTTTATCATATTTCTGGTCATTAAATAAAGCAAAGTTAAATTCTTCAATTGGTTCTGCCTGCCATAATCTTAATGTATTAATCTTAGCTGCGCCATAACCAATTACCGGAGTATCATATGGTACTGCCCAAACTGACTGTCCCTTGAAATCGATTCTTACTTTATCTTCTTCTCTTCTGATTGACCATGGATCACCGAATTTTGTCCAATTATCAGCTGTTTCTTTCTGGAATCCATTTTCAAAGTACTGTTTGTAGATACCGTAACGATATCTGATACCATAACCGTTTAATGTAACGTTCTGTGTAGCTGCTGAATCTAAGAAACAAGCTGCAAGACGTCCTAAACCACCATTACCCTGTGCATTATCTTCGATTTCTTCAAATACTCTGATATCGATTCCATTCTCAGCGAATAAATCAGCTAACTGATTCATTAGTCCAAGGTTCATAAGGTTGTTGTATACTAATCTACCAATAAGAAACTCTGCTGAAAAGTAACATACTTTTTTGCTATCTGTTTCCCATGACCACTGATTAGCTAAACTCTTCATAGCTGCTTTTGATACTGCATTGTAAAGTTCTACTGTAGATGCTTCCTTAATTGTCTTGTTGTAATCAAGGTCTAAAATAGTTACAATGTTCTCCTTAAATGTACTCATTCCTTCTTTTTCTCCTATCTGCTCAATTATATTATTTTTGTTTTTATATTTACTAAAGTCTAGCATAAAATTCTGCTAATTCTTTAAGTTCTTTCGCTTTCTTCTTCGTAAGGCTTCCTTTTAACATTCTCCATTTCCAGTTATCTCCAACTGTAGATGGTGTATTCATTCTTGCCTCATTTCCGAGTTCTAATATATCCTGGACCTGAAATATTGCTATTGCTGCAACACTTGCATATGCCGCTCTTAATACCGCTGCAGGAATCTCTGATTTCTTGGTAACTCCAAGATACTTGTATGCATATTTAAGATCTGCCGCACTTCTGCTTGAAAAATATCCTACTACTGTTTCATTATCATGTGTACCACCATATACTAATGAATTAGGTTTATAATTATGTGGTAAATGTGAGTTAGTAGGACCTCCATCAAATGCAAACTCAATGATGTTCATTCCAGGATAGCCTGTCTCAGCTAATAATTCTCTTACTGCCGGGCTTACTATTCCTAAATCTTCAGCAATTATCTTAGCATCTCCGATTGCACTGTCTATAGCATCTGTAAGTTTCTTGCCAGGTCCCTGTCTCCAGACACCCTCTTTAGCATTTTCACAGCCTGCTTCAATCGAGTAATAATTTACAACACCAATGAAATGGTCAATTCTAATATAATCATATATTTTAGAATTGCTCGCCATTCTCTGTTTCCACCATTCAAAATCACATTCTTCCATTCTGTTCCAGTTATATAATGGATTACCCCATAACTGTCCATCCTCTGAAAATGCATCTGGTGGAACACCTGCAACATTAATCTGTTCGAAATCTTCATCAAGTTCGAATAAATCTTTATGAGCCCATACATCAGCACTGTCCATAGCCACGTAAATAGGAATATCTCCTATTATCTCTATGCCGCTTTCATTTGCATAAACACGTAATTTATTCCACTGCTCAAAGAACTTGAACTGACAGAATTTCCAGAAAGCAATATCATCTTTAAGCTCTTCTTTATATCTGTCTATTGCTTCAGGCTGTCTGGCTTTAATATCGTAGTCCCATTTTGACCATTCCTGATTGTCAAACTTGAACTTAACAGCCATATATAAACTATAGTCATCTAACCAATATTCATTATCTTTTTCAAACTGTGCATATTCCTTTGTCTCCGCATATGTACTATTATTAAATGCCATTCTTAAAATCTGGAATCTTGAGCCATATACAGTTGCATAATCAATATACTCTGCATTATCTCCCCAAGGGAACTTCTTAATCTGTGCTTTTGTTATTAATCCTTCTTCAACAAGATAATCTAAATCAATAAAGTATGGATTACCAGCAAAAGCTGAAAAAGACTGGTATGGACTATCTCCATAACTTGTAGGTCCTACCGGAAGCACCTGCCAATATTTCTGACCTGCTTCAACTAAATAATCGACGAACTTGTAAGCTTCTTTACCAAGTGTACCAATACCATATGGAGATGGTAAACTACTTATTGGAAGCAATAATCCTGCTCCACGCTTCAATGCTCTGTCTTTTTTTTCATTCATCATTTCAGCCATATTTTCACCTCATTGTTGTTATTCCGAAATACAACCTAATTTTATCATTTGCCAACTATGTAGTCAAGGTAATAAATTATAAATATTACCTTTATTTACTATTTTCGTAATTTTTTCGTATTTTTTCGAAAATTATCGAAATTTCTTATTGCATTTTTCATACTAGTTTGCTATATTATATACATTAATGCTTCTATTTTAAATTCTTAATAATATTTATTATATATTCAGGAGGACTTATATGGTAACAATTAAAGATATTTCTGATTATCTTGGCATTGCCTCAAGTACAGTTTCTAAAGGTCTTAATAATGCAACTGATATAAGCGACGAGACAAGAGATAAAGTCATAGCCGCTGCCATAGAACTTGGCTATTCCCCTAAGAGACGTAAACATTTTACCGGCCTTAATGGTCAATTCGAAAGGAAAGTCTGTGTATTTATAGAGAATATGGATTATGAAAACCGAGAGCAGTTTGGATATGATTTAATTCAGGGTTTTAAGCAATCCGCTGAAATTCGTAATTGGAAAGTTGATATAGTTCCTTCTAATTTGAATGCACAAAGTAAAAATGAATATGATAAATTTATGATTACTAATGGCTATAGTGGTGCATTTATGATTGGTTTCTCTATTCATAATGACTATAGTATGCAAATAAGTAAAACAAGAATGCCAACTGTACTTTTTGATAATTATATATTAAACAATCCTAAAGTAGGCTATGTTGGAACAGATCACTATGAAGGGCTTAAACTTGCAATTCATCATTTACATTCACTCGGACATACTAAGATTGCATTTCTTAATGGTGCAAGAAATACAATGGTATCTTCCCAGCAGACCCAGGCATTTTCTACCATTATGAATGAACTTAATCTTTATGTTGATCCACATTTATTAGAATCCGGATATTACGTTCCTGATTGTGCTAAATATCACGTTCCTAAATTCATTGATCGTGGTGCAACAGCTATTATCTGTGCCAGCGACTTAATTGCATCTGGTGCAATATCAGAAGTTCAGAAACGTGGTCTTAAAGTTCCTGAAGATATAAGCATTATTGGCTTTGATGATCTGCCAATATGTCAGAGTATAACTCCACAACTTACTTCTATTCGTCAGGACAGATTAAGTTTAGGCAAAAGTGCTATGATGTTATTAGACTGCCTGATTAATAATATTCCTATTAGTAAAGCAATCTTAAGAGCTGATTTAATTATAAGGGATTCCACTGCCGTTGTTAAGAACAGAGATTAAAACTATATTTAGTTTACGATTGCGGTCTTTATATAAGGATTCCACTGCCGTTGTTAAGAGCAGAGATTAAAACCTTACAAGATGTTCCATTTACACCTACCACACCATTACAGCTTTCTAATTCTGAATTTCCTGCCTTTTTATCATTAATATAACATTTAAACACATCATTTTCAGAACCTATCCTAACATCTCTTTCTTTATCATCGGCATTAAAGATTACATAAATCTCTTTATCATCTTCTATCAATTTATATGCAATTACTTTTTCATCATCAGTATCAATAAAGGAATTTTTCTTTTTAATTTCCTTTGCATCTGACATCATGAAAACCTTATGTGACTTTCTAAATGCAATCAGACCTTTATAATATTCATACACATCATAATATTCTTTCTTCTTAAGATTATCCCATTTAATTGAATTAACATAATCAGATGACCTTACGCTATCACTTACATATTCACCATTCTCATCTTCTTTGGTTCTTAACATTTCCTCACCTGCATGCATTAGAGGTATTCCCTGTGACAGCATTACAATTGAAATAGCAAGAAGGTTCTGTTTAACAGCCTGTTCAAATGATATTTCCGCATTACATAAATGTATCTTATCAAATAATGTTTTTCTGTGTAGCTAGCAATACGTCTTTCTTTGTTAATTTAGTATTTAATGTCCATCCCTCACCATACATCATAATATTAGGTCTTATTTTATCAAGTTCCTCTCTGATCTTATTAATTGTATCAATATCAATAAGCCCTACAAGGTCAAATCTAAATCCATCAATGTGATATTCTTTAGCCCAGTATAATACAGAATCCACAAAATATTTGCTGACCATACTTCTCTCAGATGCAGTATCATTACCACATGCAGAACCATCAGACATTACACCATTCTTATCCATTCTGTAAAAATATCCCGGTACTGCTTTATTGATTAATATTCCAACAAACATATAGAATATAACATAGATAAAATTCTTGGGCAAGACAGAAAAAAGGCTCTTTACCTAATAGATACATAAGACATAATTTCTTCATAATCTATTAACATAAAAAACCTTTATTCATATATAATTATTTGATTTTTTAAAATAATTATTGCTATTTCTTATTACATACAAGATATGAAACTCCTGCTAAAACTATAATTGAAATAATGTCAATTATAATTACTGTTCCTGTACCTACTGAATAATCTTTATTCTTAGCATTTGAAACAGTAGCAGTATTTACTGGCTGTGTTTCATTGTTAGCAG
>UMFE01081155.1_pt1 | contig 30517 bp, 40 predicted proteins | sample 1964911 | NCBI WGS metagenome assembly UMFE01 (sample SAMEA4836036, study PRJEB28245) | human gut metagenome | biome: gut microbiome; material: fecal sample | place: Denmark | collected 2008
GACGGAATCAAGGATTACTGCATATCGAGCAAAAAAAGCATCTCTAATTCTTTTCCCACCGTTTTGGGTGATTTGCATGGACACTGGTACCTGCTGTGTCAATGGGTCCAAAGAGGTAGGCACTGTTGCACCAATGGATACTCCATACACATTTCGTCCAACCTTTGTACCTCCGACAGCGTATTGTACGCTTTCTGTCACATTGCTTTCATAGAGATATTGCGGCCAAGTAGAGATTCCGGATGCACCAGAGAATCTACGGAGTTTTCCATTTAAATAGACATAACCGGCACTGATTGCGTTTCCCGACACCTGACATCCGCTCACAATAAAGTTGTCACATTCATTGAACAGTTCGCCAAATGCCAACGCAAGCTCTTGAAGGTTCAGCATATCATCAACATATACATATCGTCCGCCGGTTTGTGCGTTAAATTCTTTCATTTATTCTGATAATTTAATAGATACGTTTTATTAGCTATTCGATAACGGTCAATATAATACTTAACCATTGCTTCATATTTTTCTTCTGAGATTAACTCAGTATTAATATGTGGGGTTGAAACAATAAAGCTGACCTTACTTTCATTCGTCTTTTCATCCTCATAATACAACGCATCAGTGTTTGTGTTTTCCGAAGCATTGTACAACACCATGTGTTCAGAAGATGGAATGTCAGCATTTTCATGATATATTGGCACTCCCAAGTGTACTCCATTCGTAATAACGATACGTTCACTGGGGTCAAGGAAATACTTGCTGAATTTTCTGTTGAGATACCATTCGAATATCATAATCTGAGATGTCATAGAAGCCTCTATTTTCATCTCTTTAGCATACTCAGAAAATTCGTCGCTAATCATTTGCAAAGGCTTTATCAGTGCTTGCAAATACAATATCAGCTTTCTGCCTCCTAAATAATAAGGGACAAGCTGATTAATTGTTTTGTCAAAATTAATCCAGTATCTCATTCAAGATCCTCCAATTTAAGCGTGATTGCTTGTCTCCATTTAGGTAAATCAGCTTCTACTCCTTGTCCTGTACTTTCTCGTACATACCCACTGTTAGGAACAAATAACCTGGTAATCTTATGCATCTTTGTTCCATGCTCATCTGTGATAATGTTATCATCATCATCATACTGGGCAACAAAAATGCCTTGTTGGTCAGTATCTCCGTTGTCAACCTGTACGTCTGTGACATGTTCTGCACTTTGTATAGCATCTACTATTTTCTGTGCATATACCACTCCGTCAAAATCAATGTTTTCCAAAAAATCATTCAATGCATTTTCGATATTTTGATAGACTTCACTGGCTTCAACAGCTCCGTCATAATACACCGTGACTTTTGGTATCAGCACATCCCCATGACGACTGACAACTAATGCATGTTGGCCAGCAAACAATAAGTTTCCAAGATATGCGCGTATTTTTAAAAGCTCATCTTCTTCAATGCGCTGGTATGCTCCCGGTTCTCCAGTGGCAATTTTCAGAAGTAATGTTTTGTCGTTGAACCCTTCTTCTGTTACCTCTGAATAAGAGACCTTAGTAATAATTCGTTTGCTTTCATCTATTGTTGCGTATGAGCAAGCTGTTCCTTCATCATTAATGACCAAATCATCGCCAGATTGATATTTGAGCAATGCGTTGGCAAAATATGACGGGGTTCCATTGATTCTGTTCTTCAAATCAGAAGCAAGGTCTACCTTAAACACATCCATTATATTTTCATGTGTCCATATACATGCAGCTGTCACCCAAGTAAACGCATCAATTATAGACATTTTAGAGCCATTATGAAATTCGGTCAGCTCTAAATATTTATCTCTTGTTTGTTTTGCAACCTCATATATTTCGCTTAATGTTCGTGCCATTGCTATTCAGTATATGTATATATAATATCGTTGATTACGAACTTCCACTGTAGCGGATAGTTCCACTCTTTTTCTCCAATAATTGTATTAATGGCTTTCCAGCCTTCTTCTGAAGGTTCTGTATTTAGGTATACTGTACATGCTCTACGTGTTCCATAATTGCTGACAATCGCTTGCAGATAATTGTCTAATACGGATATGTCGGCAAACTTTACGTTCAACAGATTCAATTCTTGCAAATCCATATTAACGATTGCAGACAAATCTGTAACTACGCATCGTTGTAAGTCCACTTTGTAGGTTCCTTCAAACAAGAATAGCCCTTCTAAAGTAAATCCGTTTGAATGACTTATATATTCATCTACAACCACGGGCTTTACCGGCAATAGATTTCCACCTAATTCAGAAACATCAAGGTATGTGAATTTAAGCTCATCTGTGTTTCCATAAAAACGGACACGCCTAATTTCAACTGTATTATCAAAATAATGAGTAATTAATTGGTTGTCATGAGACAATTGAATTTTTTCCAATTCACTATTATCTCCCCAATCGATTATCAATTCTCCTTCACCTCCTGCAATCATACTAATAACTGGCAATGATTCATTAACCCCACAAACCATAATTAGCTCTTGCTCTGGATTTTTATAATATACATGTCTTTCATTATTTGAAGGCACAATTTTTTGTTCAGACATACTGGAAACGATAGACTCGTTAAGAACAAAACTTTCATGATATTCAAGTTCCATTCCAGGTTGCAAATCAGTTGTCATCGTCAGCCAGGTGTTGGTGATTAATAAATCAAACAAGCCTTCGACACTGCCGTATAATTCAATGGCAACATCGAACAAATTTTGTTTTGGTTTTACTATATGTGTAGCCATTAATTTGCATTTGATGTATCAAGTTCAAGATGGTCTATTTCTTGAAGCTCATAATTATAAGAAGCCTCTTTAACAATGACCCCATCTTCAAGAAATTCACGCTGCATTACTTCTGCAAGATTACCCTTATTGATATTAACAGCATTAATCCATCTTACAAGTCCCACTCCCGATACCGGGTATCTATAATTGTTTGATGGGTTACATGCCAACATGAGGTTAGCGTTTTGTCTGTCAGCAGCAATAATATTAAAATCACTTTGTTTAAATGCATACAATCCAATACAAGAGGATTCTATTTTTCCGAAAAAGAATGATTCTGATATGGTAATCAATTGGGACGCAAATGCATTTTGTTTTGCCTGTCCATACATTCCAACTTGAACTATAAACCAGTCTGATCCATCGGATAAATTTTTCACATATTCAATATTACCATTGTCATACACTCTTCTAATTCGAATCATAAATTCCTTATATTTAGGTGTATATGGTATTGTAAAATAAAACCCATTATTTCGAATTGAATTTTCTGTTACAATACTGGGAATATCAATTTCACCATATATGTATCGAGACAATCCGCTGGGATTGGATACCCAACGGAATTGTCTCAATTTGTAAGAATTTTGTGGATCAAGCACAATATCTCCTGTATTAATATGAATCTCTATATCTTGTCTCATTATATATTAACTTGTATAATTCAAAATTTGGTACCTAAATCCATCTGCTTTTGTAATTAAAAGCATAACAGAATCTCCTTGCTCCATAGCATAATCTTGTGTCCCTTCATTTTGATTGTATATTCCTTTTAGTATAATTCTTTTAGAGCCAGTTCTTACTCGAAAAATTACAGTAGCTGCAAAATCTGTAGGCAAAGAACGTAACCCAAATTGCCTTGCAACTGAACTTTCTGTAGGAAGAGTGACTTCAATGCTACTATAGTTAGGATTGTTATAATACAGCAAAATAATATTATTTTGAGAAAAATCAATAGAGTAAGTAGACCCACTGAACGTTAACAGCTTAGCTTTAGTATTAATAAATGCTGGAGCCATCAATGCTGCGTTTGAGCTTATTCCATAATTTTTTGTCCCACCGCTCACACTGATAAACAATCCATAATTGGCTTGGTCAAAGCCATAGTTGCCGTATGTATTTGGATGAGTATTGACAATTCTACCTGCTGCTGTAAATGCGCCTCCGGCTGAAGATGGAATCACATCATCTCCAAACATTGCATACCCATTGGTAGCTCCTACTCGTAGAAAATTATCATAAATAGCCAACGAGCCGCCGCTTCCAGATGATGTAGCTGTTGTTCCAATTCTATTGCTGCCGATTCTAAATCCACCAATAGATCCGCTGGTAGCAGTAATACTTCCGTTGACGGTCACATTTCCGGAAGTATCCCATTTAATGTTTCCTCCTGCCAACGCACCTGAGCCATCAGAATTAAGTTTCCATTTGGCATTTGAAGAGGCTTGCTGAATAGTGCTTCCAGTAATTGTCCCTGCTGTAATATTGTTGGCAGATACAGTGCCGGTATAAACTCCATTAGCGTCTATTTTAGTTAATTTATTGCCAATGGCTCCGCTAATATTGGACCACGCCAAGGATACATCAGAAGCAAAGGATACTACTCCAGCATTAGTCCAGCTAATTTTTCCACCTGCTATCGCACCTGAGCCATCAGATTCTAACCTCCATTTATACCCACGTATTCCATTACTTCCTATGGTAATATTATGGCTTCCTGTATAACTGTTGGATGTATTTACTTTAGTTCCTAAATACAAACACTCTTTATCAAAATTCCACCCAGCAATATAGTTGCTTCCGTTGGACGATAAGCAGAAAGTAGAAGTTCCGTCTGAATTATATGATACTAATGTCGATTTGGACGAATTAGCATACATAAAAATACCGCCACTATTTTGAATAGTGGATGCGAGAGACGTTACTGACACACCGGATATATCTTGTGCTGATAAGAACAATCCTCCATACGAAGAATGAGATACAAGAGCAGCATGAGCAGTTGATATACGATATGATGACAATAACCAGCCAAATATTGAGCCATCATTTTCATTGAAGGTTACTTCACCTCCAGAAAATGCAGCTTTGCCGTTTCCATCAATTCTCCATTTATACCCTCTAATTCCGTTTGTTCCGAATGTAATAGAGCCGCTACTTGCTGTAAATACCCCTAAAGCATTGTTCTTGGTGCCAAGCCACATAGCATCTCCATCAAAATTCCATCCTGCTATATAATTGGATGCACCGGCGGAAAATGTTTTGCTGGTACCTTTATATGCAATAAAACCAAAATCAGAGTTGGAAGTATAATACATTGCCACGCCTCCATACGCACGAACCCATGACAAATGATTTCCATCCCATGTACCGTTATTGGTAGGTATAGACTGGATGTTAGCTATGGCCAAATACTTATTGACACTGTTAACCCCAACCTGGGTAGAATACAAAGCCAAATTATTGATTTCCCATCCACCTATTTTGCCTTCAGAAGATTCAATTCTGCCTTTATATTTCGCACTTCCATCCGAATTGAATGTAATATTGCCGTTGGCGAATTTGGCGTTTCCTGATGAATCCAGCTCCCATATTGTGGCTCCAGATGAATTGGTTGCGGTAATATGACCGTCCGATAAAATACGTAAAAAGCCATCTTTACTTTGTATGCCTCCATTATTAATGTCCCATCCACCAATCATACCTCCTTGGCTATTTAAGTGAAAGATTTCTACACTATTTTTATAGCCATAAATTCCTGTACTATCCTGATCTGGTCCGATATATACGCCAGTTAAGCCTGGGATAGACATAATGTTATCTTTAGGATTAGACCCAGTTGGACCGTATTGGGCAAATTGGTCTTTTTTCCCAATAAACAGTTTTGGCGTCATGATGTATGTGCTGCCTATCTTCGTTTTGCCTCCTTCCCAGTCCTGTATCCAGTCCAACATTGTAGATTCTCGCACAACAGTATATGAAAACGACACCTGTGTGATATACCCATCATCTGTAGTAATTGACAATGGAACTGAACCCTGCAATGTATTGTTTGGAATTGAAGTAATCTTCAACAAATATGTAGTTCTATTCGTGTTGGTTAAAGATATACCAATTTGCTCGTTGCCGGACAATAGGGAGGTACAATTAAAAGGCATTATTTTATCGCCCCTCAATACTGTAATGTACGTACATGCATTATCCAGCTGAGGATTCGACCCGTCAAAATCTGCGTGAATCATGCATGATGGAACAGTCATAGCCACTGTATATGCATCATTGACGGTGTCAAGTGTTATTGAACCTTTTGCAATATATCCCATATTATAAGTCTTTATAAATGAATAGTCGGACAACAACATATACGTTTGCTGTTGTCCGACTCATTTAGACTTCAAGGGATAGAGGTGTAGGATAGTTCCCCTTATAATCAAATGATTTCAATGAATCCAGGTCGTCAGTGCTTTGAACAAACACCAAGTTCCTTTTTGTTGCATCAAAACATTCAAATGCATATTGCTCCATTTGAGCTAACAAATCAAGAGCTTGGGCAGGAGATTCTATTGACACTGGGACATTTCCCACCCATATTGGAGGCACATCTGACGCTTTCCATTGCTCACTGGATTCATATAAATTATACATATTGACAAGGCCCATTCTGGTGTCTTTCTCAATTCTCCCGACATTCCCATTTATGGATACCATTTTCACGGCATCTGATTCGTCATACGCTTCAATTTGCTTAATTCTTAATGACCTCCAACTTTCAAGGTCATCACTCTTTTTGAATGATTGCATGATTTCAGCGATTTCGTTTTCAGAGGATGCCAGCAAATATTCTGATGGAATCTTGCTCAATAGCTCATCAATACTTAATGACACAAGCTCAACCCTATAGCTATACCCTTGATACTTCATTTCTGGAGCATCTTCATTTGCTTCTTTTAATTCAATCACTCCAACAGTAAGAAATACTACGTATTGGCCTCGTCTAAAAGACCCTATTCTTACTGTGTCTGGCTTATATTCATATAAATTTCTAACCATGTTCTTTTTATTTAAAAATAGGTCGAAACTTTCTTCGTAGTTTAATTTTGTTGTAGTGTGCGTTTCTGAAGAAATACTTTTGGCATTGCAAAATAAACTGCCCGACAATTCTTTTTCTGAACCGGTAAGTTTGTCTGCCTTTGCAAAAGCCTAAATAGTAATTGATAGTATCCCGTATATGTTCTAATTCGGTAATCGTAATTTCCTTCTCATGCTCATTAAGGTATTTGATAAATCCATGCACTCGTTCTTCAAATCTGCCAATTGTTCTGTTGCTCAAATAATTGCGGCCATTATGAATATATGTGCCCACAAACATTACACCATGATTAGCTGGCTGGATGTATCGCTTGTGCTTGTGTAAAGAAAGTCCCATTTCTAAGAGCTTTGTATCACACTTGTTAACCAGATTCATGAGAAATTCTTTATCGTTACAAACAATAATAAAATCGTCAACAAATCTGGAATAAGACCACCTAAACCGCTTCTTTTGTCGCCTCATTTGATGCTTGTGTGCCTGAAGACATTGCAATACATACCCATCAAATTCCGCCATATAAAAATTAGCGAATTGCTGGGTGGTAAGATTGCCGATAGGCATTCCACGCCCTTCTTCACATCTAAATAAGGATTTGTTGGCTTGTAATCCAACCCAATCTTCTGGGTTGGAATTAAACATGCAGTTCTTTTCGGGCCTATGCATTACCACTATTTCTACAAGCCATAAGAGCATCTCTTTATAATCTCCATGGTATTGAGCATTGATAAACTCTTTCAGCTTATCGCACATTCTACGCTGAGGAATTGACATAAAGAAGCCTACCAAATCTCCCTTAAAAATCATAGCGTTGCACCTATAATTATTGGTTACTTTTTTAATGCCTTTTTGTACAGAAAGAACGGCTGTTTTAGTGCCAAATCCCTTACGACAATTGTGTGTTACATTGCCTTGTTTATGACATAGCTGTTCAAACAAGGGTTCAAGTCGTAGGATAATCCAATGATGTATCACTCTATCTCTGAATGCAGCCGCAAATACTTCTCTCAATTTGGGATATTTTACAAGGAAGCATGTTGAAGTATCAGGTGTATACGTGCCATTCATTAATTCATCTGTTAATACATCAAGATCCTCATCGGCATGGGGAATATAATCAAGGCATTGTCTACTCGATGATTTACCTTTACAGCAATCTATATATGCCGTTTGTATTGTTTTCCTTAAAGCAGTCCATTCTGAATCATGAGCTACAGCCGGCCTAACAGCGTTGCTATTATTCTTGTTGTTGTTGTTGGTGTTACCAGAGTTGAAGTTGACGTTCCAAGCGTTGTTGCTACTATTCTCAGTGCTACTCCAGTGGTTGCCGGTTTTTGTCTGCGACATTGCATCTTCGTAACTCCTTAATATATTAATATTGCTCCAAGGAGTATGTCGCCCGTATGAAATCAGAAGCTCAGACCCTCCGATAATGCCATAATCATCTTTCTTCATCATCGCCCTGGTCTTGTAATGAGCCTCGCCATGCTACTAATTGGCGTACTATAATATCAATTGATTTACCCAACTGTTCGGACTTGCTTTTGCCGATGAGGTTAATCCCTGATGCTGAATTAACGCACACTTTAACTGTGTACATTAAGGAAATAGCTTCGCTCAACGAATTATGTTTAAGAAATTTGTTGTTTTGTTCGTATGCAGCAGAACTCCATCTGATTGCTTCACTAAATTTATCCAGTATAATATCGCTTATTTTAACGCTTTTGCGTGGCATAAGCTGTACTATTTGCAAAATCAAAGTCATGGAATGATGATAAGAACGATATATGGGAGTGTTGATGAAAGTTTTAGCTTTCTTGTTCATTTCCTTCTTATTACATCTTCCTCTGTCTATTTCCTGCTTTGTTAATCTAACTGCTTTGTCATAGCCTTCTTTGGAATTATCATCCATCATCTGCATCAATTCATCAAATGAGCCATGTGTCTCTTTATATTTTTGTGATTGTATAATTTCTCTGCTATTAGCCATAAATTTAACATTATTTTAGTGTATAGGCAAGTGCCCAAAGGCACTTGCCAGATGAAGATTAAAGAATAAACTCAAACGCTACAGCCGGCCTAACAGCGATGCTATTAATCTTGTAGCTGGTGTAGGTGCCACCAGAGTTGAAGCCGACGTACCAAGCGTTGAAGCTACTATACTCAGTGCTACTCCAGTACCAATCTTCTTTTATAGGATCTCCGCCTACTTCTTCAAGTGCTTTATTAACTTCAACTATATTAGACATTAACAAATGCAATTGCGCAACTGAAGGGATGTATTCATTATCTTTCAGCCCAATCTCAGGATTAAGTTTGCTTCTCATGTCATTTGTATTTCCTATTCCATTCCAATCGGTAATGACTTGAGCGAATGTATTTTTGAAAAATTGATTTGACCCGCAACTTTCAGTACACAGTGCTATCTCTTCACCTCCAGCAGCATCTTTTAGAACTACATTAGCAAATTTGTTGCCTAATTTATATCCAACAGCTATTGTTTTGGACTTATCTTCAGGCGTAGCAATAGACTGATGAACAGCTTCATTTTCAGATTTAATAAAATAAATACCATCTGGAAATTCACTGTTTTTTGTTGATGGAAACTCGTCTGTTCCAATCACAAAATCATAAACACTTTTTGCTTTTGTTACGTCAAACCCAGACTCTTTAATTAACAAGAGTCTTAATTGTTGCATTTCGTTTAATTTATTTTCCATATTATTTATCCTAAGTGTAATTGTTCCGCTATTAATTTCATTTCTTGGTATGCAATCTGATGACAGCCTACGGTAAGAATGTCGTTCTGATATGAATGTACGGTGTACATAGACCCTATTGATTGAATCTTCATACCTTTATTCTCAAACTGTGTGCTATTCTGATGCCATCTATTGATGTATTTCCACAATCGTTGACATTCTTCCAGGGCAATTCTTATTCCCTTAGAAGTTTCTACCAGGTTTCTGATTTTGTTGAATCTAAGCAAGACATTGCCACCAAAATAAATCGGCTGATTTCCAAAAGGCAAATTCACCCTAAATCCTTCGTGATAAAGTTGTCTCATACCTTCATCACCGTGCTTCTTCAATTCGTTGATATAGTCTTGCTGTTCAAGTTCTTGCTTGCGATACAATTCTGCTTGTTGCTTTTCAAGCTCATTTTCTTTATCAATAAGAGCCATACGATTTCTGTATGCTGCTAAATCAGACTGTAATTGCTGACACATCCATTGCTTCTTGTCAAATATCCATTTCTTTTTGTCCTCGGCAGACATCTTCACAAATTCTTCGTATTCATCATCATCCAAAGGACGCTCTCTATATGCAGTTCTCTCATGAGTAAGAAAGTTGATTACGGTTCCATTGTAATCAAATTGGGTCATTCGATTATTTTTAGGATACCAAACCCTTGCATCAAATCCACATAACCCAAGATGCTTTTCCAATCGGTTTTTTGCATCTCTCTTACGTTGCAGCATGTCGTTTATTTCACTTTTTTGGATTGCGGCTGCATAATTCTCTTTTTTAATTGACAGCAACCATTTGCCTACGCATCCGTTTTTAGCATACTTACTTAATTCGTGAGTAGTAATCGATCCGGGCACAGTAGGAACATATTTCCCTAAAATACGCTTACACCAAGCTGTAGATGGAGTTAAATATCCCACGAACTGAGATAATCGCCGGCACTTTTGAACTTTTCTTAATCTGGCAGTACGGTCTAAATATTGCTTCCAGCTGCCAGAGCCATTAATTGAATCAACAATAATTGACACTGGAGTATCTTCAGTCATCAACTTAAAGAACTTTCTCAACTTTTTCAGTTCTGTATTACCTATTTGATAACCATAAGACAAATCATGAATCGCTCTTTTGGCTAAAGAATTAAATTCGGTTACTTTCATTTTCAGTATTTTATTCACTGTCATACATCCAGTTGTTTCAAACCACCGAACCATTTCTTTATACCCTTGATAACTAAACTTATAATCCAGTTGAGTAATATTGGGAACCTCAAGACAATTGCTAAATTCTTCAATAAGATATTCTAAGCCAAAAACAATAAAATCGCTTTTTGATTTATCAAACGATTTCATTGTCAATGGACTCAAAAAATACGACCTACCTTTGTCATATCGGTCAACAGCAAAAACCGACACATCATCGCACTTATCTGGGATTGCCCCTCTCATGTAGTTTTGATGTTTACTGGTAGAGCTACTATATCTCGCACTATCGACGATATAAATGATTTTATCTTTATGTTCGATTCGTTGTCCTATACAGGTATAATACGACTTCAACACTCCATCGTCATGACTCATGTTGCTTCCGTTATGCGCTCTATCTTCATTGTGTGCCCAAGCATGAGCTACATCGTAATTTGAATATCCCATATCAATTTGTTTTTATTATTTCTTATGAATAGAATTTATTGTGCGTGAAGGAGTGAAAATGTGTCCAAAAAAATAATGGGAAGCCATGACTTCAATGCCACAACTTCCCATCTTGGAGGGTAATCAGCAACCTCCACTCAGCAACAATAATTAATTATCTTATTTACATGAAATCAATCGTTCATTTGGTTTTCCAATTCAGGAATACCCAGGTAATCACACGCCTCCTTAACATTAGCATAAAACTGGGGCCAAAATTCTTGCCACTCCAAATATTTCCCAATTCTACTTGCAATCTGCTGTAATTCATCATCTGAAATATTAGGACTGTAACCAGCATCTTTAATATCCTCACGGCACAAATTAATAACGGCTATTTCCTTAATGTTAGAAGGAATAGAGACATCATGTACTTCATCTGTTTCGGATATTTCATCGATAATATATCCAATATTTCCTATTTCGACGTCAAGCAAAATTTCTCCGTCTCGCCATTCTTTAGCATATCCATATATCTCCAAGTAGTCATTACGGACAACTACACGAGAAACAATGCATTCGCAACAAGATTCCCAATGACGTTCTCCAGCTATCACTATAGGAGATTGCACACCCTCAACAGGCTCTCCTTCTTCGGTTTCAAAACGAAATTCTCCACCGTGAGCCAACACAGCTTGTTTCAATTCTTCACGCTCAATAGCGTCTAACTTTTTATATTTATCGTATAAATCAGTATGTTTCATTTTTATTCATTTATAGGGTAATGCCATTGTGACCAATAAACTTCATCCCACATTAAATCTCTGGGATCGTCTCCGTGTTCTAAGTCTTTTGTAAACCGTTCTTCATTTCCATTATAAGCTCCATCAACAGCACATTTATCGCAGCAGAAGAAACTTCCAGAAATATAGTACCCATAAAAGATAGGAAAGCCACAATTAGAACAAACGCGCAATTCATTTATTGCATTCTTGTGTTCGTAAGCGTACAATAAGTCCACAGTCTGTTGGTTGTACAGTTTCTCCCATTGTGATAAGGCTTGTGTGTCAACTTCTTGCCCTTTGGGAGAGAATGGGTCATGTTTGAGAGACAGTGTCTCCATTCTCGCTTTTTCAAACGCTTTAGCTATAGACAAACCTTCACGTTTCCAAAACATAAAGCAGTCATGACAAAAGATTGTAAAAACCATTTGCCATTGTTCATTCGTGTATTTCATTGCAATGCATTTTATTATTAAAACTTACCGGGAAATAACGTTCTTGCAATACTGTATGCTAATTCTTCATAACACAGCCAGCATACAAATGTGTAATGGGGAATCGATTTGTTGTTACGAATAGGTTCCCCAAGTTCTTCTTCCAAATCTTCCACAAACTCTTCCATGTCATCAATATGGTCAATATAAAATTTCTTACAATCACTATTGTAAATAAACATACCAACCATACCTGACGCACATCCTCCTTTAGCCAAATCATCAAAGAACCAACTTGGATAATCATACCCATCAGAATGATCAGCCATATCTTCAATAAGTTCTTCCACAAAATCATAACTTCCAGTGTATGCCTGTTGATACATCCCTTTTAAAAACGTGCTTGTATCTGGCAAATCATCACAACATTGATTCTTAGCACTAAATCCAAAGAAATGAGAGTATATTTCATCAGCATTGTCTTGGGCCATTAGCCAATCGCATGGGGTTTCTCCATCTTCCAGATAATCCTGAATACTTTCTTGTTCATCAATGAAAGCCTCCATTAGTTTCGGAGCCTCAGATTCGTGGTTCATTACAAATTCATTCCACCAATCAAGTATATATTCTTCAAAATCTTTTTCCATGTGTATCAACTGTTTTATTAATTATTGATATTTACGATATTCTCTTACCTGTTCAATATCGCTCATGCTGTTCCACCAATTCATAAAATCTTCGGTAGCACAATCCAATGAATCTTCGTCATTTTCTTCCATCTCTGCATACTTTTCTGGATTCATTCCTGCAATTGCAAACAAAGCATTATAATCTGTAGAAGTATCTTCAGCCCATTCTTGAGCTTCCTTTATCTCTTGATTGGAGACACCAGCCTCCAAATGCTCTTCGTCCGCATATCCAAGCCATCCACAAATAGTATCAAAATCAAACCAGAAAAAGTTATTAATGTCTGTATCAGACCAGCCTTCCTCCGGCTCACATTCTTCAAGCATACTTTCAACAATATCAAATTGTTCATCAGTAAGCAAATCTGCTCTATCTTTGCCTCCGCTCCAAAATTTAAAGTTGCTGAGACTATCTTCTACATAATATTTCATAATGAATTAATTTTAAGGTAATTGATAACAGTGAAATGATAAGACATATCCTGGAAAATCTGGACCGAAATCTTCATCATCTAAGTATTCACATTGAGGATTCAATTCTCCGATATAAGGACCATTTTTATGCCATCTAAAGCCGCCTTCTTGATAAATGTAAGTGATAGTAATAAAATATCTTTCTTCAGTGCTTTCTATTTGCTTCCGAAAATATTCTTTAATTTGTTCAATATTATCAGCAACACCGTAAGAATTGGTTAGCATTACGCCACTCGCTTTATCAAACTCGCTCCAGTATTCGCAATTAAAATCAAAATCTGGGCGTGAAGTTTCTTTGAACAGATAACTATGCAAATTACCTGTTAATGAAAAATATATACCTGTTTCCAAACGTGCTTGGGGATAGCTCATGATGAATTTCCAATATCGTTCTTCAGGCATATCAGGGAATTGCTCTTTAAGTATTCTTGCAGATGCGACACGTTCTGTTTCAATAGGTGTTAAATCTACCAGCATATCTACACATTTTCATATTCAACATCATTACGAGCATAATCACATGCCTCTGAATAGGTATTCCAACCTTTGCCGGGAACACATGAAATAGCCCAATATCTTAGCTTTTTGCTTTCTGCACGACACAAATAAACGGAGCCTTTGCAAACTCCGTCTACAATAATGTTGTGAGGTATTGTATTGGTAATTATTATTTTCATACCATTAAATCATCATGTAAGTTATTCGGACACCTTTCATCAAACCAATGCCACACAGCAAATTTGTCGGTACCTGCCGGAAACGAAAGAAAATCTTCCGTAATTTCATCATTCTCGTTAACTTCAACTTCAGAAAACTTACGCCATAATTCCTTCAGATTCATAAGTTTCACATGTTTTTGACATGTATTGCAGAAATTGTTTTCTTCTTCCAGTCGATTGCCAATATATTCGTCAACCTTATTGCTTCGGTTATCGACCCACGCCATTGATGAAGTATTAACAGAGCCACACTCAGCGCAATAATAAATATCTTCTATTGATTTTTTCATATCAATCTATCCAAAAGGTTTTGCAATGAGGACAACGATGTCCAGCTGGGAAACCATTGTCGTAATAAACATCTCTATGACGATTAATATCCATATCTCCAAAAGTGCATTTACCCTCGGCAAAGGCTTTCTTGTATTGTGCTTCTTTTGACAATCTGGAATTTGTTTTTGATTTCTTCAACGACCGTCTTTTAGGAGCTGCAAATGAGCAAATAACATCACCATTAGTGCCACACCAGGACCATCCATGTCCACACACACTTTCCATACTGTATTTTTCAATCAAGGAAACATGCAGATTGTCACGGTTAAACGGAACAGACAAATCCAATTCTATTTCCTCATAATGGCCCGATCCTCCATAAGAATCATGCAAGGCAACAATATGTTTGCCTTTAAACTGAATAGATTTGAAGTCTGGCTTATTCTCAGCGGATTCATATTTTTCTCCAGAGACCATATCAGCAATCTCTGCTTCAAAATATATCTTCAATTCACCTCCGTATGGAGAATTGGCAACAATACTATCTACCAATCGAGAAGCCGGGTCGTCCTTAGTAATTCCTAAAGCGCGTCTCACTTTATATGTAGCCATGCTCAACGAATCCTGTCCATAGGAATATCCATATCCATTATAAACAGCCTCTCCAACTTCTACACCAAGCGAATAGAACATAGTAACCGGGCCTGTGTTTCTCAACAAGTCCTTAACTGGGTCGGATTGGTCGTGGTCCCACAACCATTGCTTAATATCGTCCTTATTTTCTTCATACGCCTCCAGCAAATCATCTGCTTCCATTTTCTCCCGAATCTCATCTAAATACGGGCCTTCGGGATAATCAAAAAAGTCAAATACGCTCTCTGAGAATGTATAGAAGCTATTCTTTTGAACAGCTTCTTCCAATAATTTGATGTTGTTACACAAATCGTCTCTGTAATCAACGTAGTATAAATCTACGTAATCAGGCATATATTGCAACCATACCGGTTCATTCTTTGTTTCCATATTGTTTATTATTAAATATGTTTTTAATATTGATAGGCCCAGTTCGTTTTCCAAGCGATGACAAAGCTCTTTTGGTTTGTTCTGACATTTTTTCGCGCGTTCTGCCTTCACTTCCTTTTCTAAATCTGGTACGTTTTCCGTCTTTAATCAAATTTTCAGAAATCACAACATCGTAATTTTGATATGCGTATTCACGCATTTTCATAGCATATTCATTGCTACAAATCCCTTTTCCGACGTTGAGACCAAATATTTGACAATACTCCCGCGTTCTCATCTTGTGACCATTCCATATATGGGCACCGAGCTTTGGGAATGATTTGCCACAGATATGGCAAATCGGGTTCCCGTTGACATCATATTGAATCTCACCGTAATGCGGATGACGTTCTGGACACTCCAGATAATTTTCTTTCATATTATTAAATCGTGAGGAAATAACATTTATTGACTTCTGGCATGTATAATCTCCAAGCCCAATCAAGCTCTCGTGACCTATACATTCCATGATATTCGTAAGACAGATGCAAGACTCGCTTCCAATGTTCCAATTCTATTGGGTCCGGATTAAAACTCGAAATTATACCTCCATAACCTCCATTTGAAAGTTTGATATGTGTGTGATTGCAATCCGGATAATTATGCTGCTTGAGCCAGTCCATTACCGCGCATGACGATGGAACATGACTATTTATACATATTTCTTTTAATTCGCCCATATATTTCTAATTGATTAATACCAAATACTGAAAACGTGGTCTTTTGTTTTGACTAAGTATGTAGCGCACGCAAAGAACAGATAAAACACTTTTACGTATTGTATGCCTTTATACTCAGATATTTCATTCATTTTGAATGGGTAGCATCCTACATAATTTCCCCATTCTTTCGTGCATTTCCCGTCAAATACGTCCAACACATCTTGATTGGTCCATTTACCACGTGGGTCAATGTTTCTCGCATGGTTATTAAACCAATCTTCTACATCCTCAATAAGAAAATGCTTGTCATATTCGTCTATTTCATAATCGCTATCAGGATTATAATATTCGTTATCTTCAACCCAAACATATTTTTTCGCAATTTCTTCATGCGTTAATCCGGAATTGAGCAGTTCTAAATATGAATCGATAAACGCTTCTACATCAGACTCTCCGTTTTGCTGATAATGATTTAATACGATTTCTTTCATGGTCTATAAAAATTAACATCATACACATCACATGCTTTTCCAAATAAAGGATACCGAGTAAAGTATGGGCTTACATCCGTGCCTCCCACGATTTCCATCACAAATCCATTAGGACAATTATCTTCAATCCATTCGTCGATTTCCATCACTTCATCTTCTTCCAGTCCTGTAGCATCACCATATTCCAGGTAGCATATTGCCCACACCGGAACTTTCTCAGTGGTTATAAGTCTCTCGTCATCCATCGCTGTACAAAACAGATTTAAGAATTTAAGAAATCCTTTGAATATTGCTTCAAAATGCTTGCAAGTGACTCTGCAAACGCGCATGAGATATTTCCTTCTTCATAAGAGAAAGATTCACAATATTTATCAGGATTATTAATATTGTATATCTTGATTTTTATCACATTATTGCTTTCATATTCCAAGCAATAATCACCAGAATCGGTATGCCATGTGGTTTTACCGGTGTTATACAATTCATCAACATCAATATCTTCATTTTTATACCCAAATTTGTTACGCAATCTATCATAGTCATCATCCTCAAACATCATCTCAAAGACTGCATGGCTATTAAATTCATCAAGTTTTGCCGCTCCAAAATGTTCCAGGTATATACCTAAATCAACCCAAAAGCCATTCTCCACATACGCATCTCCCATTTTAGTGGCTAATCTTTCCATTTCAGCGTCAGTCAAACTATTAGGGTCATATCCAAGCGCTTCAACATCAGACCTGGAAAGAACACACACTGTAAATTCTTCTTTCATATCAATCCCTCCCAATTATGTATGTATTTCCCAGCGTTTTTCTGTTCTGTAGTCGGCATATATAATTCCGCCACAGAGCTTGTATTCTCCGTTGACACGTTCTGCAAAGCCAAAGCTGTATTGAGCAAAATCCTCATAAATTTCGATGACATGATCCACCGCTGCACGACTGTATGTTGTAAGCCTATTCAAACAATCTATAAGAGAAGTATCGTGCAAGCTATCTGCAAACTCCATTGCCTGTTTCAGTTTTTCACGAGCAGATTCACGTATTTCCAATTTCAATGGTTGACTCGCCATATTTGCTTCTTCCGGATGCTGCTCAATCATTTTATCAATGGCTGCTCCGCATACATTCATGTAAATATCACAGATTTCCTCTTTTTGGATTCTGTGCAGTTTCCACCCATCATAGTAAAAGTATTTGGATGAAGGTTCATTCCAGTACAAGATGTGTTGAATTGGCAGATTCTTATCGCGCATTATCGCCATTCGGCATCCCTCATTATTGAACCATTCCGAATGTTTGGAAAAACCAATATTACACAATGTAGTACCGAGTTCACGAACCATCCAGAAAAAAGGCTCGTTTGTCTTGGCCAGTGCTTCCACATCATATTTTTCAAAGTCATGTTGGCACGATTTCGTATCGTACAATTCATCGCGCATTTGGTTAATAATTTCTTTTTTCATATTGTTGCTGATTTTTATTACGAATAGAGAGTTATGGTGTACAATGTTGTCCACACACCATAAATTTTTCACTTAACATGATGTTCTTTTTAGTTCCATCCTGTCTTGACGAGCCTTGTCAAGTTTGGCTTGCATATATGTTCGATGATGCTTCCACCACAATTTATAGATAGGTGTTTCAATCTTGAGATAGGGCTTCAGAAGTTTACGTGAAATCCACAGCAAGAATCTCACTATCAGCTTCGTAATAACGAAAAGAATTTTTCCAATTATTGCGCACAATGCTTTTATCAAAACCACGATATTATTCTTCATAGCGTTACATTTTATTAGTTACACAAATCGTTTTCCTCTTCCACGCTCCCGACATAACAGTCCAGGTAAAAATTTTCTTCATGCTCTGTCGGATCATCCGGATTCACATTGTACTTTTCACAATACATTTTCCATGAATCGCGTTTAGAAACACAACCAGTTGAGGCTACAACAAGTAGCGCAACTGCAATCATGGCAAAATACTTCACGATTAAACCGTCGCACGAAAGTACCTTTATCGCACGGCGCACTTTTGTTTTCTTTCTCATTTTGCTGCTGATTTTATAATTGAATACTGAATTTTCTTGAAGGTTTATTGCACTGTTTTCTGGCTTCATTTATCTGTCTATTGGTGATATTATACACCATAATTCCACGCTGCGCCAATTTCCATTTCAAACCGGCACGCTTCAGATAACCAATAAGCAGAGACGGACTTTTTAAATCATCCGCATTGAATGTATAGTTCCACACAGTGCATTTTTTCTGGTGTTCTTCTTCATATTTTTTCGGTTCTTCTCGATATTCACGAGGTTCATAGCTCAGGAGGCTATACAGTCTCCTGGCATTCTTGACCATTTCTCCTGTTTCCATTTCTTAAAATTCAAAGTCAACATATACTTCTCTCGTGCCTTTGGCAAAACCTTCATGGTTCACATCATCAAAAGCATAGTATTCGTATTTTTTCTCACTCCGTTCATAATATCCACGAACAAACACATTTCCGTTTGGTGAAAACTTGAAAAAATCGCCCTTTTTCACGTTTTTCAATTGTATCTTCTTCATGGCATAAACACTATTAGACTGTTACCACAACGCCCTGCAAATTGCTTTTCCAGTTTCAATGCAGTTTCATTACTCTCAATGCTAATTTCCAGATTCTCACGCATTTCCTGGAATTTATGCAATAACTTCTGAGATTTCTCACGCTTATCATTTCTCAAAGACGCAATCGCTTCATTTACTTGCTTCAGACGTTTCCGGTCCTCACGCAAAATTTGTTCTGTTGTCATTTTACGCTGATTTTTTGTTTGTGCATCCCTCCGGATTCGAACCGGATACTCACGTTTTACGCTTTCACACCAAGCAGGACACAATTAGTCCAGAGTGCTTACTAACCCACACTTTCCAGCCCTGCACTTTACAGGGGTCTTTATGCTGTACTTGCATGTTTTTCACACACTCCGGACTATTTACTCAATCTTCACTTATTTCTTACTGCCTTTATTTGTAGCAGATTTTTGCTCTGATTTCTTTTCTTCAGTCTTATTTTCAGGCTGCTTTTCTGGTTCTTCAGGAATATCCGCATGTTCCATTTCCGGCAATTTATCATCATCAAACTTTGCACGGAAGTTCAGCGCATCAAAGCTCGCTTTTGCCGCCTTGTGCATTTTCTTCTTATAATCACGAGCACATTCTTCCATGTCCTTTTTAGTAGGCACAAGACCAATACGCTGCCAAATGCTTGCTTCCACATCCCATTTTTCAACATGCTTTTGGTCTGCTGTATTCACCATAATTGCAGCCGGGGTTGAAGAGCGCAATTTTGTTGCAATGCCTCCATTATCTTTCTTTAGGCTCGCTTCCAGGATTTTTACATTCCAGAATGTAGACACAACGTTTTTCCATACACGGAAAATTTCATTCTGCGTACGGTTAGCAGGGTTATATTCGTCACCGGAAAAGTTTACTGCACTTTCGTGTATTTCTCCCTTACTGTTAGTGCTTCTATACACCAATGTCACACCTACTAAGTTAGCCTTAGCGTTTTCACTCATTGCTTCGAATTGAACTGCTGTAAATTTTGAAATTGTTCCCATATTGCTGATTTTTACTGGGTTTCTGCGCAATATCACGCATTGTAGGCAGTGCAGGATTCGAACCTGCACCCCACCAAAGTAGAGTTATCCGCCAACGCTTCCATGAGGTTGCGTTTCGGACAAAGCCCAATAAGCGCACCTCATATTTCACCCTATGAGATGCGCCAATCCAATACGATTTGTTGCGCTCTTCAAAATGTTCTGCATTTCCGTCACCTAAAAGCATGGCTCAACTCAAACCAATTGGAAGAGCCTATTTTTCATATCAGGACACATTTTAGGCATACACCTTTATGGTTCCCATACGACTGGCAATAATCCTTTTATTGCACATTTAGGGCATACTGTTTAGGGATTGACTACTTCAAGAGCATTTTTTCGGCATTCCGGAAAGTTCACACAAGGGCAGACTTTCTGCACATTTCATCAACAGGGCGGTCAGACTTTCCTCCAATTGCGGAAGATTCCACACCTTTCGTAACATTTGGGCATATTTTCTGCACATGGGCAGAAACCCAGTTACGCTTTTCCCTTTTTGCTTGCTGTCCACTTTGCCCAATTTGGGCATACTTTTGGCAAGACTTATGATTCAAATGTGGACACACCTGGGGCACACGACGGTTTGTACTACCCTCTTTAAAAACTGAGCATTACAGTCAGGTGCGTTCTTTCCCCTGTCACAAAACATTCCGCTTTGTGTCAAGTGGTAGGCTTTCGCTTTCGCTTTCCTACTTTGTTTGCTTTATGTTACTTTCGCTTTCTGTTTGTTTGTACCTCCTTTTTTGTACGTTTGTAAATCTGTTTGTTATCACTTTGTTTGCGCTTACTTGCGTGCTTTCGCTTTATGTAGGTATGTAAGCAATACCAAACGGATAAGGCAGCAACCTTAACAAGTAGTCCGTTATCTTAACTTGTTGGCACAAAGGTAGTGGTATTCTTTGAGATACGCAAATAATATAGCAACAAATTTACGCCAAACATGAAAATAATTTTTAAATAGCTGAAAATCAAGTAGTTACAAAACTACAATTTTGCTCTATAAGGTACGCACGTACACACGGGCGCACATGATACGCGCACACATACACACGGGCGCGCGCATACGGGTGTGTGTGGACGAATCCGGTGAAGTGGAGTGCACGCGCGCACATACACGCATACACACGCGGGCGCGTCAAGGTAGTGAATCTATGCATATAGAGTGTTAAAATCTGTAAATTTTTGTCGGACTGGGCTAAATTGATAACAAGACAAAAGCAAAGATAAAAAGCAAGCCTAAAAGCCTGAAAATGAATGAAATACTTTCACTTATTACAAAAGTGAAAATGCCAACTAATTGATTATCAATGAATTAAAGTATTGAAAAAGAAACGGGTGCCACCTCATTGGGGTGGGAATGCCATATATATTGTCGACCCCAAAATTTAGGTTTTACTTTTTATTTCAGTACAATGAAATATTACTGGGAGACTTCCAGACTTCCAACAATCGCCATTAATATTTTCCCCACACCTTATATTATATATGCAATACGTTAAGTAAACATCGCCTCCCTATAGGACGACCCCAGCCAATGTTAAGTCAAATTTTCAAAGGCGATTTATAAAACCGCTTAATATCGATTTCCAATTTTTTCCCGGACCCCTATTTTTTAGGTTTTACCCCCTCTATTCAAATATTTATGTACATATTTTGCACACATTCCAAAAACATGCTTATATTTGTCGCACAATTGATAAATAATATCTTCAACAACGATGAAATCACAATTTCAAATTCTATCCTTTTTATCACAATATCAGCCAAAGACTGATGCTGATAGAGACATGATAACTGGCTTTATTGAGAAGCGTTGCAGAATCACCCCCAAAACCATCATATTTTCCCCTGAGCATACCGATAATATCATAGACGCGCAATCCTTCCTGCAATGGTACGAAAACGGATATGGGGCCTCAGAAATAGCCAAATACCACACTCTTGTTGTACTGGGTAATTGCACTACGGAAAGTGCCACTATAGTAGGAACCTTAAACGGTGATAAAATAGACACAGCCCACATTCAGATAAGTATAAATGAACTGGAGAAAGTCTCCGAGCAAGACACTCAAAAATTTCAATTATTATTGTTAAGCCATAATCTTCAGTTCAATCCCGATTCCATGTCTCTGGAAGCAAAATACATTCCGGCTTTAAACGAAAAAATCTTGTTCCATAATTATGATTATTCCATTAAGGGAATAGGCATCGTTCGCAACATCTATCCGGACAATTATGATGTAGAATTGTATTGCTATTTTATTTACCCTTCTAAGAATGAAAATGGCGACCCAATAAAAGGTAGCGTTGGCTACTCAATGCATGAGCGCAACATTGTTAACTTAAAAGGATACATATTCGAGCCATTACTGGAAGATGAAAAGAGATTCAGTTCAGACGATGGAATCAGCGCGTACAGGCGATTGAAACGTGAGCTGGAGAAAGAGAACAAAATCTGGAAGGATAAAATCAGAAGGATCGAGCCGGTCAATATGAGGGCCGAAAAAGGCGGAAAATACTGGTACATCAACGACAAGATGAAAGTGGTCCAGGAAACAGATAAGTACACCCCTACAAGCCAAATGAGATACCTTTGTGGAAACTACTTTATCAACTATGATGCAGCAGTAGAAATGCTGGGAAAATTTAACGAACTTATAAGGGACTACCTTGCATCTAAAGAGTGGCCTAAGTTATAGATTCACAATTAAATATTACTTTTATGGAAACTAAAAATCCCAACGAAAAATTTTATGAGATTGAGGATAAACTCCCCTCTCTGGTAAGCCGTGCCAAAAGTATGACAATGATTGTATTGGTACAAGTAGTGATAGGCATTATCTGCATATATTCAGCAGACATGGAAACAAGATGGCTGGTGAATGTAGGATATGGACTGTTTGTGTCGGCAATATGCACTCCATTATCAACGGCATGTCAGATATTGGCCAATATTCTAAAAATTCAAGTCATCGCCTATAAGACTACAAACCATATCCCTGACAACAGCAGAAAGAAGGAACAGGAAACCAATGTTCCGGAGCAATCCAACGCCGTGTATATTGGTGGAATAAAACTGGAAGATGAATAATAAAATAAGCACTGGAGGTCGCATTTTATCTCCAGTGCTTCTTTTTAAAGCATCATAGACTTCGTACAATATCGGTTTTTGCCTCTTTATTTGGCCCAGAATCGATTTATTTACTCAAGACGGTAAATTATACATCAAAGGGATTAATCGTCGAAATTAAGGGCTTTTTCAACGGTCTCATCGTTAATCACGCTGGACATCTCATGTAATCCATTCCATCTTTTCGCTTTTTGGTATGAAAATACCGTTGCCATTAATGGAATATCTTCACCGTCTCTGTAATTTCCCGGAACATTCAACACCGAGTATAAATCTTCTGGAGCAATTCCAATATCAGTGTTCTTTCCAAACCACGGCCTGATGATATACCCTGGGAGCTTGTTTCCGTCAATGGGTGCTCCTTCTTCGTTTTTAAACCCGATGACATTGTAATATTCATCCATGCTTATAAAGGCAGCGCAAAAACGTTTAATCGCTTTCTCCACTGGGGTTAAATCCGATTCGCCTGTTTTAAGAACAGCTGCGATGAATTTCTTGTTTTCCCTATTTTCCATCTTCTTTTCATCTCTGCTTTTTGCCGGCTTTACTTCGGCCACATCTTCTGCTTCGATATTTCTAAATCCTTCCAACGATATAACCACGCTTTCGTTTCCGTCCGCATCCTTTGTACGTTTCCATTCAATGAAGTATTCTGGATGCATCAGATCTGATATTGGCAATACGTTGACTTTTATATCTCCGTTTTCAGTGGAAATAAACCCGGCTTCAGAATTGTCTATGGTTTCCTGATATGCCTGATTCATTATTATCAAAAAGTCGCGCACCGGAATAAGAGTCCCCAACATGTCCAAATCACTGGGCTGTTCATCTGAGATAACATTTCCATTTTCATCTGTGTCCGAATCTACATACCGGTTATCAAGATAGAAATCATACAGCCCTCCCCAAAAATTATAATAAAATAATTTCACTGGAGAGTTTATGCACTCTTCAACATTAGCTGTGAATCTTTCTGCCTCTTTTCTTGAAAAGAACGGTTTATTGATATAAGGGTTATGAAATTTGCTGGGAATATTATGCTTCTTTGAAGGAATGCTTGGATTATCATGCAGCTCAATAATGTCTAAACCTTCAAACCCTGTTTTCTTTTCTTTGTCCTCTATACTAAACTCACTACGTTCGTTTAGAACATTTTCTTTTATATTTATATTATATTTATATTTACTGTGTAGGAAAATCGACAGGGGGGTGTCGGTTTTCCGACAGGTCTGTAGGTTTTCCGACACCCTTTCCAGTGCCATACAAACCAAAGCAATGAAAGAAACTGTCGATTTTCCATCAATTTCAATGTTCATATCTCCAGAAGATGTCCAATTTTGCAGCATTTTCAGCGTTTCATCATCCAGCGTTTCATTTTCTTGCGACAATTCATGAATTATGGCCGAAAGTTTTGCTTCAAGGGTGTCGATTTTCCTACAGTATTGTCGGTTTTCCGACAGGTCTGTAGGATTTCCAACAGGTAATACCTGTCGATTTTCCGACAGTATTGTCGATTTTCCTACAACACTGTCGGTTTTCCGACAGGTCTGTATGTTTTCCGACAGGTCTGTCGATTTTCCGACAGTGTTGTCGGTTTTCCGACACCCCTTCATCATCATAAGAATCTTAATTGCTTCTGGAGTGGAAATTTCTTGGAGGTCATACAAGTCTGACATATCTTCGCAATTTTCCAAATCTTGAATAAATCGAGGCTCATCTTTTTTATCGATTGAATTAAACTTGTCAATCAATGAAATGTACAAACCTATGTTGACCATGATTTCCCCAGCTGAAGATATTGAGATGATGCTTCGCTTTTTGAGCCATTCTAAAACAGAATTAACGAGAGTTCTATCCATCCCCCCAGCTCTGTATGATAAAGACGAAACGGATATAGTGAAATACCGGTTCATTTGCTCTCTTGCTATGATCGTACTGCATTCATCCATCAATCTTGAGAACACCCGATAGCGAGATTTCCCCAGCATTCTTTCTGCACAGTTGAAATGTTGTCCGTATGGGGGTATTTTAATTGTATCCATAATTAATTAGATAAACAGTACAAATAATACAATAGCGCAAAAGATGTCATCAGTAGTAAACGGAGTAAAAACCAAAGCAAGCTGCGCTCTCGTTCTCTTCCAGTAATCATTTTTTTTAAAGACGGTTTGCATTACAGATAGCAAGGTATGTCTTTTAGAAATGTATTTATAATATTCCGTGAATTGAGTCTGTACATCGTATACAATGTTTGCATTGTCCAACTTCTTATTATATATGATTGCTATTTCATTTTCATATCTGGGATTGGCGTTGTAGACCTTTGTGTTGCTATTGTTAATGTGGTGTATGACATCAGTACGCTGCTGATATTTTTCAATCTCATCTTCAATACTCTTTAGTGCACATGCCAATATAATCATGGACACAATATACATGGATATTCCCATGAATATTAAAAATATAAAAGCGACATTTTCCATTTGTTTTAATTTGAGTGTTGGATTAAAGATGTGATTGTTTCAATTAACTTTTGGCACTCTCCAGCTTCTCTGTAATCCTCTCTTTTGATTGCATTGTTTTGAATTGACAATATATAAGGTCTGAGGCATGTTAAACAATATTGAATCAAGACAGTGTTGAATTTTGAAGATTTGATACTTTCGTTGGACAATTTATTCAATTCTTCGTTGAGTTTGCGAACTTCTGAATAAATCTTCTGCTGTTGACGTGACAACAAGCTCAATTTGGCAATTACGATAAGTAGCAATGCTACGGCACTTAAACTAATTAGAAACATACATATAAAATTTATTGATAAAACTTGGGCATAATTCATTGCCAATTTGATAGTCTTTGGGAATCTTATTCCATGGTTTTTTAGGCTCGGCTAATTTTGCATCATACCAATAGCAATGGTACCGATCCCAGCAACCCTTGGCCATACATGGGCCTCCTTGATGATTGACAATCCTCAGATATGTCTCTTTGGAAATAAATTTAAACTGGTCTGGAAGTTTTTCTTTGAAATTGTCTGGTACACTCCCTATAAAGAAAGGCTTGTATCCACTTACAACTTTACCTGTTTTGATTTCGATGGCATACACCATATCTTTTTTCTTGAGCTGTCTCCAGTCTATTTTTGTGAATATCGGAGTAAACTCATAAACACCGCCACTGATAATGACTGTTCCTGGACTGGGGTGTTCAATATAATCGGTCCAATATGCACATTCAAAACATAGAGTTTTGCTCTTCATTGCTTTGGCTAACGTCCTTTTAGGACATAGCCAAAAATCAATCTTTTTTCCGCATATTAGACAAACGCTTGGTTGTTTACGCATACCTTTGCTGAAATTGTATGTGACGTATGAAGATGCAAAGGCGCGGTGCGCTTCAATTAAAACAAGTGATTAAAATTGTATTGAATCAAAAATGCTTTGAATCTCTTCTTGTGTGATTCCGATATAAGTTTTTGTAATGTTGATGCTGGTGTGCTTGAAAATCTTATTGAGCAACAACAGGCTTTCAGCACTATGGTTATGTTGGTCATACACGTATCTTCCGAATGTTTTTCTGAAAGTGTGGGTCGAGAAATTATGTATGTCCAATTTGTATTTGAACTTAAATTCTTTCAACACCTGGTTCACCCTTTGAATTGTGAGCGGCTTGTCCCCATTTCCATTACTGAAAATATAATCCTTTTTATCAGGACGGCCCATCAATTCATACAGCTCTTTAAATTTCTGTTGTACTGATGGATTAAGAGGTATCCTTCTCGTTTTCTGTGTTTTTTGTTCGGTTACATCTACAGAACTTTTACCCAAAATGTCTGCCCATTTAAATTTAAGGACATCCGATGCTCTACAGGCTGTACAGAAGGACAGACGTGCATACATTTCCCACATGAATTTTCCATCATTGTGTAGACACTCCAGCAATCTTTCATATTCACTGTATTTCAAATGATCGCTGGTTGTTAGTTGATTTTTCTTTGCCATAATATCTATATTTTCACTTTTGTATTGCAAATGTAGAAAAAGAAATTCAATCGCCAAAAGAATAATATAAGAAACTATGCTTTTAACTTATATATTTTCAAAAAAATAGGGAGCAAAAAGAAGCTCCCTATCGTTATTCAATATACAACCAACTGTATATCAATACATTTTTCTAAAATCATCTATGGTCATAATAGCTATCCCAAGTTGTCTGGCCTTTGTTGCCTTAGAAGATTCAGATGACATGTCCGCAACAATTAAGTGCGTTGTCTTTTTGGATACGCCATTTACAACCTCACCTCCATTATCTTTGATGTATTTTTCCAAATCTTGGTCTCTGATTCCAGTAAAGCACACTTTCATTCCACTCAGTTTCCCTTCATGAAGAGAATCATTGTCATCTACAGGATTAATGATTAACCTGTTTTCTGCGACAAACTGGTAGAAAGGCAATATGCCAGCCATAAACGCTCTTTGAGTTACCCCAGCATCTTTGTAAAGATTAGAATTAAACAATTCTTCATTGTTGGCCCATGTTGGGAATGTACCAGAATAAAATGAGAACTTTTGTTCAGGAGACATTTGAGACAAGATTGATTTAGCTTTGATTTGTCCTATCCCTGTAAAGCAATCGCTGGCGTGCATCAGGCAGGTTGCTTCTACCCCAGACCTAATGGATGACATAACATTGAGTATTTGATTGGCCGTAACGTCTCCAAATCCATCAATTGAAACAATTTCTTCAAATGTGATGTCGAGTATTTTACATATCGTATTATATCCGGCATTAAACAATTTGCTAATTGTTTCTTCTCCCATATTTTCAGCCCCCAATATTTTAAAGAAGAATACAATTTTGGCTAATTGTATGCCTGGACAGTTTTTGTTTGTACAGCATAATTCTACGCCTGATTCATTCCATTCAGTTGGGGAACCGCAATGAGGGCATTTTTTCATGTCATCCCATAGTTTCTGGTATTCTTCTCCAGTAGGCGGCTGTAATGTTTCAATGATTTTAGGTATGACCCCTCCGCTACGGGTGACAAGTATCTTCGCCCCTTTAGCAATCACATTATCATCAACCCATTTGGCGTTATACCCAGTAGGGTTTTCCATGTTGCAGTCTCCGGTATCTACCGCTTCAATTTTTACCACCGGTTTTAAGGCACCGGACTTGCTGACTTTACACATTACATCTTTGACCGTAGTTTCAAACGAATCTGTGAAATCTGGGTGCTTATATGCGATTGCATATAATGGGTTTCCGGTTGTTTGGTTGCGTCCAATTTTTTCCCAAATACGCAAATCATTTACATATACTACAATTCCATCAATTGCGTATTCTTTACTCCATTGCTTAAACAATGTAATTAGATACTCATCAGACAAATTTTCTGCAATGATACTTCTGAATAATTTGGGCTGTTTATATTGTTCGCACATATCATCAATCATTTGCTCAAATGTGAGATAGTGTTTTTGCAATGACTGGTCATCTGTTCCATATCTAAAAAATGAAACATATTTCAGATAATCGCACGGAGTATCCCTATTTATCAACCCAGCCGCGGTATTTCTGGGAGATTTGAAATTTTCTTCTGCGCCGGAGACTTCTTGTTTGAATTTTCTCCAGTTCTCTCGGCTAAAAATAAATTCGCCAAATGTAAATTGGAAATCTGTTTTTGGAGAGTAGATTTCGGCAGTATTGTAATGAGAGGTGCAGTTTTGACCTTCATTCTCTGCTCCGCCGCGAGAATATGTCATGCCTGTTATTTCATCATGCAAAAGCGATATGCCATCAAACTTAGGCATACATACCAGTGATGATTTAGATGTCAGTCCTAATGACTGGTACCATTTTTTTAGATCACTCAAGTTTTTAACTTTATTGAGGGATTTCATCGGTATTGGCAACTTAACCTTTCTGCTTTCCGAAATTTGTACAGGCTCAATAGATTTAAACCAAGGATTGTTGGGGTCTATTTTTTTGAGTTCATTCACTTCATTATCATATTCCTGGTCACTGATTACTGGATGACCTTCTCGATATGCCTGATTGTGAATTTTAATTTGCTGTAATAATTCTTCTTTAGTCATATATTTAAATTTTAAAGGGCGTGCATGTGTACACGCCCTTGATGTATAAAACATTATTTTGCACCAGTGTGTCCGAAACCTCCGATTCCCCTTTCTGTATCATCAAGTTCGTCTACCACACACATTTCTGGAACAACGTACCGTTCAATGACCATCTGTGCAATTTTGGTGCCGATGGATATTCCAAATGGTTCGGTTTCATGGCTGTTGATAATCACTCCTACTGTGCCTCTGTAGCTTTCATCAACAGTTCCCTCCAGAACATCTGCATCAAATCTTTTAGGCTTTTCAGAGAATGTGCCATCCGGCAATATTTCGTGTCCTTCAATTCCTTTGGCTGAAAACCCACTTCGAGGACGAATATTCCCTTCCGTTCCTTTATCCAGGGCCATTGCAATATCTAATTGAATTACACTTCGTCCTGGTTTAACCACAACATTTCTGGGCGTAAATAAATCGAAACCTGCCGCACCCTCGTCGGCTCTCATTGGCATTTTTGCACCTTCAGATAATAACTTTATTTTCATATATGGATTATTTTTTATGCTTCATTCCCTTTCGGGTCATGTCTTTGTTATCGTAATATTTTCTTGTTAGTCCGGCAAGCCTATCGTATTCTTCCAGCTTTAATTTTCCCAAATCTTCAAACACGTCTATGTCTATTTTATCTTCATAGAAATGTCTAAAATATAAATTGCAGCACGAAATACTTTGCCCATTACATGCATAATGGATATTTGTTGCCGATGTATTGAATGCATTAGCGGCTGCTGTTACTGACTGGAAGATAC